>Ga0315338_1000432_pt1 | contig 99316 bp, 83 predicted proteins | sample ASW8metaG_FD_204518 | JGI IMG/M metagenome (GOLD analysis project Ga0315338, IMG submission 204518) | Ammonia-oxidizing marine archaeal communities from Monterey Bay, California, United States - ASW #8 | ecosystem: Environmental > Aquatic > Marine > Coastal | place: USA: California | collected...
CTGTAACTAGCGGCGCATCAGTAGCTTCAAACTCAGGCGCGCAGCTTCCCAAGCTGAATGTCGAGGGTTCGATCCCCTTCACTCGCTTCAACGCAGAGCCCCGCATAGCCGTGCGTAAGTTCGCATGGGTGCGGGGCTTGCTCTTTGACAAAGACCGCTTCTCCACGGTCCCGTCAACGCTCGTCTTCGCGAAGCATGCGGTACAGCGGAATATCAACGAAGAAAGGCATGAGCGGCACGACTGCACCAACGATGCCCACCCACATCATCTTCGCCGAGAGTGGCACCGCCGCACGCCCGATCCAGAACATCATCACCAGGGCGATGAACAACAGGCCGTGTACTGGGCCCATGATCTTGACATGCATTGGAGTGTCATACCAGTACTTCATCGGCATCGCGATAAAGAAGAGCGCGAGCGTCGAGAATCCTTCGAGCAGGCCGACGATGATAAGCCATCGCAGGTACGGGCGGTTGAGGGTTTGCATGGGCCCGAGATGATACAAATCTCAGCCGGGCAGGATGCTTGCGCGAGCAGCCACCCTGTCCGAGATAGCCCGGATCGTACCGGGGCTGGTGCCGCAGCAGCCACCCACAAGAGACGCGCCTGCGTCGATCCAGTCCATCGCATACTCGGCGTATCGCGCCGGCTCAATGGCATCCGTGCTGACCCAGCCGCCCTGCTCATCGGCGTAGCCCACGTTGCCATAGGCGGCGATCGGCATTTCCTCGGGAAGGACGCCCCGCAGGGCCGAGACCTGAGCGCCCAACTGCGTGGCTGCCACGCAGTTGATTCCGACGAAGCAGGCGCCCAGAAGGTTGGATGCGAGAGCGGAAACCGGAGTGCCATCCAGCAGTACACCGGGTGGGCCATCGGAGCGGAGACAGAAACTGATGGCCCATGCGTCCGCGGCGCCTGCAGTCGCGGCATCAACCGCTGCGAGTGACTCCCTCGCCCCGCACATCGTCTCCAGCAGCACCACGTCGACGCCGGCGTCCACGAGATGGGCGACGATCTGCGCGTGTTCTGCGCAGCAGATGTCTGCGGAGGGGGCGCGTTCTGGGCTGTAGCAATCCTCCAGAGGCGCGACGCTTCCCAGCACGATGGCATCTGTGTTGACTTCGTCACGAGCGGCCATGGCGATCGAGACGGCGCGGCGGGTCAAATCGGCGGCGCGGCCAGTGAGACCGCCCTTGGCGAGCGACCGCTCGTGCGTCCGAAACGTATTGGTCGTGATGGCCTGGGCGCCCGCTTCAAGATACGCCCGGTGCACGTCCAACAGCACATCCGCCGCCTCGGTAATCGCCCGGGCCGACCACAACGGAAGTCCGATGTCAACACCACGCCGATCGAGTTCGGTTCCGGTTGCGCCGTCGAGCAGGCGTACATCATGCAGGCCTGGGAGCATGGTAAGTCTCGCCTGATCTTGACTCTTCTCTCCCCTCCGGGGAGATTTGAAATTCAGCGCCTCATTCCGCGAGTGAGAACTTCCCCGTCTCCAGATCCTGCACACCGGACACAATGCGGAGCTTGCCATCCTGGACGGCCTTAGCGAGAATCTCGGAGCCCTTCAGCAACTTGCCGATGCCTTCGTGGGCGTTGCAGGAGATGGCCTGATCAAGAGCGCCCGGGGCATCGGGGTCCGCTGACTCGGTACACGGCACCACGATCTGGTCGATGAGTGCGGGAAGACTCCCCGGCAGGACGCTGGTGTCGTCGCGGTTGGCAAGCGCCGCGGCGACGGCCCCGCAGGACGAATGGCCCATCACGACAATGGCCTTGCAACCAAGGACGGCAACACCGTATTCAAGGCTCGCGATGATCTCGGGCGTGGGGATGTTGCCAGCCACGGCGCATACGAAGAGTTCGCCGAGGGGTTGATCGAACACGATCTCTGGAGCCACCCGGGAGTCGGCGCATCTGATGATCGAGGCAAATGGTTCCTGCCCCTCGGCAAGCCCCATCCGCGCCGCGGGCAAATTGTGCGACTCGGCCTTCCCCTGAACATAGCGATTGTTGCCAGCCATCAACTCAGCGATGGCGGCGTCTGGTGTCTTGGCGTCGATGGGAGTCGAATCTGTCATTGCATGTGTCACAAGAACGCCTCCAAAGATGACAAGGCCAATCGCCACTACTGATGAAGAACCGCGTGGACACCACTGCTGCACGCGGATTCCCTTTCTGAACGCCCAATCGTTGAGTCTCATGGCAGGATGGTATCGCATGCCGATATGCTGTGGAGTATTGAGGGGACCACACCATGACTGTCTGCCCAATCGCTGCCACCATGACCGAGCCGACCCGTTTCCTTCCGGTTCTGGCTGGAATGCTCATCAACGACATTGACCCAGCCAAGTTTGCCGACCGGCATGGCACCACCATCAACCATCCGGCCTTTGTGCTTGGCCACTGTGCCTATTACGCCGGCGTATGCGTCGCGATGCTGGGCGGAACGGTCGAGTTCAGTGGGAACGAGGCCACCTTGTTCGACGAAAACGCCCAGTGCCTCGACGATGCCGATCGCTATCCATCCAAGGACGAGTGCCTGGCCCACTTCACCGATCGATGCACTATGGCCGCGGACTATCTCGAATCCTGCGATCCCGAAATCCTGGAGCGATCCGCTGAAGGAACACCATTCGAAGGTCGGTTCTCGACGCTCGGGCAGGTCGCGGCCTTCATGCTGATGGGTCATCCTTCCTTCCACCTCGGGCAGATCAGCGCTTGGCGGCGGGTTGCGGGGATGGGCTCGGCAACGTAGGCAACGGGTTTCCCCTGTTCCGCTCCCCCGCTTACGGGGGAGAGGAAGAGTGAACACAATGACGTTCGCGTGCGGTACGCTTCTAACGGAGGAATGCCATGCTCGATGGGGTCATGCTGCTGTGGTTCATCCTGACCGGAATCTCGGTGCTGTTCGTCGCCATCGATGTGTGGCGCACACCCGAAGCGACGGCGCTCAGGTGGGGATTCATCATCCTGACGGTGTTCAGCGGCCCACTCGGGGCGTTCTTCTATGTCATGGGATGCCGTGAGCCATTTATCGGCGCCCACGAACGATACGTCTCGCCGACATGGAAGCAGGTGCTCGGATCCACGATGCACTGCGCTGCGGGTGATGGACTCGGCATCATCATGGGAGCCGCCATCGCCTTCTTCCTGGCGAGCCCGACATCCGTGGATATCGCCATCGAATACCTCCTGGGATTCGGATTCGGATGGTTGTTCTTTCAGGCCTTCGCCATGCGGGACATGGCGGGCGGCGACTATGGAAAGTCGCTCAAGATGACTTTCATTCCGGAATTCCTCTCGATGAACGTGCTCATGGGGGCGATGTTGATCGTGGCGAAATTCTGGATGCCACTCGTACCCGGCTCCGGGGATCCGCTCGGCCCATCGTTCTGGTTCATCATGTCCATCTCCCTGGTTGCCGGATTCATCTGCGCCTTCCCCATGAACTGGTGGCTGGTCACCCGCCATCTCAAACACGGCATGATGACAGTTCGGCAGGCGGGTGCCGGAGGCGAACATGCCGGACATGACATGTCCGCCATGACCTCCGGAAGTGAACATGCCGGGCACGACATGGGCAACATGTCATCCGAGCACACGCCAGCGACCAATGAGCATGCGGAACACAACATGAAGCACACGCCATCGTTCGGGGTGATCTTCGCGGTGGGCCTGCTCTCCACCGCGATTCTGGGGACCTGCATCTCCATTGTGCTGACCCTGGCGCCGACGTCGGTGGGATGAACCCATGTCTTTCGTGATCTCCTCACAGCCTTGCTGAGGCTGTTGAGAGAGGCGCGGTGCTCTTCATCGACGCGGCGGGCGAGATCCGGTGAGCTCACGTGCTCGCCACTGCAAAGACGTCCATATTCGCCCGCGGCTAGGTTTCGAAGGACGTCGCTGCCGCCCCCTTGATCTCCCGATGGGTGTCCGTCACCAGCGATGCGCGACCGGCCCGCATCTGACAGAGGTGGCAGAGCACTTGGATCTGCAGATCTGCTTCGGGGAAGCCAGCCTCGAGCAGCAGATCCTTGAACCGGGCATCCGACATGTCTATGTATTCGATCGGTCGGACCCGCCGCGGTACCCATTGCGATACGCTGGTTGCATGCTTGGTGTCATCCTGACGACAGCGCTTTCCGCCCAGCCCAATATCGTGTTCTTCCTGAGCGATGATCACGCCTGCCGGGCCGTTGGCGCCTATGGCTCGACCATCAACGAGACGCCGCACATCGATCGCCTCGCGGCGGAGGGCGCCACCTTTGATCGGGCGTTCTGCAACAACGCCATCTGCGCTCCGAGTCGCGCAGCGTTCCTGACCGGTGTACATGGCTATGTGAACGGTGTTGAAAATAACGGGCATCGGTTCGACGGAAGTCAGCCGACCATCGCCAGCCTGCTGCGCGATGCCGGCTACACGACCGCCATGATCGGCAAGTGGCATCTCAAGTCGGACCCTGTGGGCTTCGACTACTGGGACATTCTGCCCGGCCAAGGACAATATTACGCGCCTGACTTTCGAACAAGCGAAGGGCCGCGACGTGTGCCGGGTCATGTCACCGAGATCACCACTGATCTGTCTCTAGCCTGGCTCGATGCGCAGCGCGACTCAGACAAACCGTTCATGCTGATGATGAATCAGAAGGCGCCGCACCGCGCTTGGATGCCAGCGCCGGAGCACCTCGACCTGTACGAAGACGCAGACATTCCAGCGCCTGACTCGCTGTTGGATGACCACAGCCGCCGCGGCGCGGCTGCCAACCAGCAGGAGATGGAAATCGCCAACCACATGTGGCTGTGGTACGACCTCAAGATTGACCCCGAACCGGGCACGACGCTCACCGGGCCGGACACGTGGGCCAGCGGGCGGTACGAGCGCATGAGCGAGGACCAACGCGCCGCCTGGCGGAAGGCCTATGGCCCTCGGAACGCTGCCTTCAATGCCGCTGACCTGCAGGGCGACGCGCTCATCCGCGCCAAGTACCAGCGGTATATCAAGGACTACCTCCGCTGCGTGGCGGGCGTCGATGACTCGGTGGGCCGGGTGTTGGACTGGTTGGACGAGCACGATCTGGCCAGAAACACCATCGTGATCTATGCCAGCGATCAGGGCTTCTTTCTGGGCGAGCAGGGCTGGTATGACAAGCGTTTCATGAACGATCCAGCCGTGCGACTGCCGCTGCTGGTCCGCTGGCCGGGTGTCACGCCGCCGGGGTCACGAGTCGATGCCGTTGTCCAGAACATCGATGTGCTGCCGACCCTGTGCGCAGCCGCCGGCGTGGCCGTCCCGGACCGCGTGCAAGGGCGTGACCTCACGCCGCTCCTGCAAGGGCAGACACCCGAGGATTGGCGGGAGGCCGTGTACTACCGATACATGGAACAAGGCATTCACAACGTGCCGCCACATGAAGGCGTGCGGACCAGCCGGTACGCCCTCATCCACTGGCCCACCCACGGCGAATGGGAGCTCTTTGATCTGGAAACTGATCCGGACGAGGTCCACAATGTCTACGACGATGCCTGCTTTGCCGCCGTACGCACAATCATGCACGAGACTCTGGATCAGGTTCGCGAGATTTCTGACGCCCCTGATATGGCCCTCGGAGCCGAGTGATTCTCGGAATCTGCAGATCAAACGCAACGTAAAATCGCCATTTTCAGATCCGTGAGAGATGTTTTTCCTGACTGGGTGGATGTCCACCATTGCGGCGGAGCCGCGGCGAAATGCGCTTGACCGGACCGCTGACGGGAAGTAGGTTGAGGGGTCATGCACTCCCTGAGACGAGGTCTGGCCCAACGACTGATCGTGCTGCTGCTCGCAGTGGCGATGCCGCTGTGCTGCTGCGTCGTAAAGGGGGTGGCAGCGGTTCCCTCGAGCGATTCGCCGGCTTCGGTGGTGGCCACCTGCTGCTGCGATACGGCGCGAAGTTGTGAGGAGCCCCAGCAGTCCTCCGAGCCTGATTCGTGCAGGGCGTGCTGCTGCGTCAAGGCGCCAGCCACCATTGACGATTGGACGCCGCCGAGTGATGTGATCGGGCAGGCGTTGCCGCCGGTCGCCGAACATGAAGCGATGGCGAGCGGGCACGTCGATCATGTGCTGATCGGCGGGACCAATGCGACCGCTGCATCACCACCGGGGCCTTGGGGTGTTTCCGCGCCCCCACTGCGCCACGCGACCATCCTGCAGGTCTGAATTCTCACACTGCGTTTCTGGTTCACCGCCCCTCGGCGGTGTTGTCGTATTCGCGTGTTTGAATCGGACTACATCCCATGGACTCATTCCCACCGAGCTCGCTGCGGCGACTCGTAGCACAATCTCGCTGTCTCATTCCTGCCGTCCTGCTCGCTGGCTGCGCCAGCCTCGATCCACAGGGCAACCTTGATGCCGCGGCATCGCTTGCGACCAGCCGCATCGACACCTCAGCTGCAGCAGCATGGCAACAGCCCGTTGACACGCCCAGCTCGGCGTGGAACGGCCGCGATCCGCTGCATGCCGATGTGGCCCTCGCTGTTGCCATTCAGAACAACCCCAGCCTTCGCATCGCCCTCTCCAGGATCGCCGAGCGGCGGGCGGACTTCGTGCAGGCCGGGCTGCTGCCCAACCCCACCATCGGCGTTGGCATCGGCGTGGCGATTGATGGCCTGAGCGGCGCTCCAGCGCTGGTGCAGGGCCTCCAGGCACTCACGTGGCTGTGGACCAGGCCCGACCGCATCGCTACAGCCGACGCAGACTTGCAAGCAGCTGTCTTGACAGCCGCCGAACACACCGTCACGCTGGCAGCACGAGTAGGTGTTGCACACGCCGCCGCGCTCGCCGAAGCGCAGCGACGATCACTCGATGCTGCCTATCTCGATGTCTCCCAGACAACCTTGCGACTCATTCAGGCGCGACATGGCGTGGGCGAGGCCGCCTTGCTCGACGTCGATCGAGCCGAAGTTGATGTCCAATCGGCCCGCACCGCGCTCATTGCCGCCACCCGCCACACGGAACAAGCCAAGTTGGCGTTGCTGGAGACCATGGGATGGCCGGGACACACCATTGACTGGCAGGCAGCAGAACCGACCGCCGCAACCCCGCCGCGAGCGGGCAGTGATCTAGCTCTGCTTGAACTGGCAGCCTCGCAGCATCTGGAACTCGCCGCGCAGGCCGCGCTGATTCGCCGGCACGTCGCGGCTCGATCGCTGGCCGACACCAAGAGGCTTCCGGAGGTGAAATTCACCTTTGGATGGCAGCGAAGTTTCAATGAGCGCAAAGCAGTCATGCCCGGCGCCCAGATCTCCATTCCAATCCTCGACAGCGGCGCACCCGCCATTGCCAAGGCTCAAGCCCAACTCGAGCAAGCTCGGCTGACCTGGATCGTGACAGCCAACCGAATCGAATACGACGTCCGCAACACAGCCAGCAAGTGGCGAGAGGCCGCCGCGCAAACGCTGGTGACGGCTGACCGCCTGTTGCCCGCCGCAGCCGCGGCGCTCCACCGCAGTCAATCGGCCTACTCCGAGGGCGTCGCTGGCCTGACTGTGCTGCTGCTCGCACAGGAGCAACACATTGCCGCGCAGCGCATCCTGATCGATCAACAACTTGCTGAGGCAACGGCCCTCATCGAATTGCGCCGTGCCGTTGGCGGCACCTTTGAGTCGCTGCCAGCTCCGAGCCTCGCCTCCCGGGAGAACCCCTCATGAACACCTCCATTCCCATGCCGCAGCGACACTGGATCACCCGAATCGGTCTTCCGCTGGCCATCGTGGCCATTGCAGCCTGCCTGCTGCTCTACGTCGGCTGGACCGCACTTCGCCCAGCCACCACCGTCCGCGCCAAAACCGTCGTCGTACGAAATGTGGAAACAACAGAATCGCCGGACGGCGACAATGACCTCGGACGCATCATCCAGGCCCCGGGCTGGGTCGAGGCCGACCCGTTCAGCGTATTCGTCGGCGCCTTGGTGGAAGGCGTGGTTGAGTCAATGCTCGTGCTGGAAGGCGATCGGATCTCCGCAGGCCAGCCCGTCGCCCAACTCATCTCGGCAGATGCGGCCATCGCCCTGCAGCGCGCCGAAGCCGACCGGGCGCTGGCAATCGAGCGCCTGACCGCCGCCCGCGCCACGCTGGCCGCGATCACGCCAGACATCGCCGCCGCCGACGCTCGCCGCCGCGCCATCATCGATGAACACACCCGCAAACAGCAGTTGGTCGAGTCCGGCGCGATCGCGGAAGGACCGGTGGCCAGGCTCGGCATCGCAATCGATGCAGCCGACGCGGAGATCGCTGGCCTGCGAGCAAGTGAAGCGGTCCTCGCCGCCGGCGTTGGATCTGCCAAAGCCGCGGTGGGCGTGGCCGAAGCAATGGTCGCCGATGCGGCGCTGACGCTCCAGCGCACTACGGTCAGGTCGCCACTGGACGGCATCGTCATGGAACGCCTGATGTCTCCCGGGTCGGTCGTGCGATTTGGCTCGGACGAGCATGCATCGCACCTGATTCATGTCTACGACCCCGCGCACCTGCAGGTTCGCGCCGACGTGCCGCTCGCCGAGGCCTCTGGCGTAGGCGTGGGGCACCCCGCGGAAATCGTCGTCGATGTGCTTCCAGATCGCGTCTTCACGGGCGCCGTCACGCGCTTCGTGCACCGCGCAGATCTCCAGAAGAACACAATCGAGGCCAAGGTTCGCATCGATGATCCGTCGGGCCTGCTCAAGCCGGACATGCTGGCCCGAGTCCGAATTCTTCAGCCGCAGCAACAAAGTGACTCCGGTACACCGCGAATGGTGCCGCGGATCTTCACGCCCCAGGAAGCCATCATTGATGGCACGCACGTGCTGGTCATCTCCGACGCTGCGCGTGGTGGCGGCATGGCAGCGCTCCGCGAAGTCCGACTTGGCACCACCATCATCGACGGATGGATCGACGTGCTGGATGGCCTCGCGCCGGGTGATCAGGTCATTCTCGATGCAACACCAGACCTCGCGGGCACCACGGTGCAAATCTCAACCTCGGAGGCACGCTGATATGGCACTTATTGAATGCAGACAACTCACCCGCACCTACTTGCGCGGTGCCGAAGAGATCACGCCGCTGCGAAACTTGGATCTGGACATCGAGGCTGGCGGCTTCGTGGCGCTCATGGGTCCATCCGGCTCGGGCAAGACCACCTTGCTCAACCTGCTTGCGGGCATCGATCGGCCCACCAGCGGCACGCTGACGATCGACGGTGATCCAGTTCACTCGCTCTCCCGCGGCGCACTGGCGCGGTGGCGATCTACCCACGTTGGATACATCTTCCAGCTCTACAACCTCATTCCAGTCTTGACGGCCTATGAGAATGTGGAGTTGCCACTTCTTCTGCACTCGTTCAGCAGAGCGGAACGGCATGATCGCGTCAGCGCCGCCCTCGAGTCGGTTGGCATTTCCGATCGGCACGCGCACTATCCGCGGCAGCTCAGCGGCGGACAAGAGCAGCGGGTCGCCATCGCGCGGGCCATCGTCGCCCAGCCGACCATTCTGCTTGCGGACGAGCCGACTGGTGATCTCGACCGGGACAGCGCCACAGCGGTCATGGAACTGCTGGCGCGGCTCAATGACGAACAGGGCCGCACCATCGTCATGGTCACACATGACCCCCGCACGACCGAGTGGGCCAACACGGTGCTGCATCTCGAGAAGGGCCAACTGATCGAGCAGCCGATCGGAGAAACAGCATGAGCCGCCTTCTTCGTGTTATCCCGACGGTACTCAAGCAGATCACGCGAAGCCCGATCCGCTCGGGTCTCACGCTTGCTGGCATTGCAGTGGCGATGTTCTTGTTTGTCTCCGTTGAAGCCATGCGGGAGGGAGTCCGCACCGCCACGCAGGTGCAGGCTGGCGACACAACCCTTGTGGTGTATCGCGAGAATCGCTTCTGCCCGTTCTCCAGCCGGCTGCCTCAGTTCTACGGGGATCGCATCGAGCGGCTCGACGGCGTGCGTACCGTGGTTCCAATGCAGATTCACGTTTCCAATTGCCGGGCGTCGCTCGACGTCGTCACTTTTCGCGGCGTCCCCCGTGATGATCTGGGACAAGCGACCAGTGGCCAGGTGCAAGATGGCTCCATCGCAGACTGGCAGGCCCGCGGCGATGCGGCCATCATCGGGGAGGCGCTCGCAGCCCGCCGCGGCATCAAGTCCGGCGACCGATTCAGCGCGGCGGGCATCACGGTCTACGTCGCAGGCATCCTGGCAACCGATCATCCGCAGGACCGCAACATCGCCTGGGTCCACCTTCCCTTCCTGCAAGAAGCGTCCCGGCGCGGCGGCTCGGGTGGCTTGGTCACGCAGTTCAACGTGTCGGTCGATGACCCCGTACAACTCGACACGGTGGCGGCGGCCATCGACGAAATCTTCGCGCACGACGAGCACCCCACCTCCACGCGACCGGAACGCGCCTTTGTGGGGCGGGCGGCCCGCGACATTGTCGAACTCGTAGACTTTGCAGGCATGCTGGCTTGGGGCGCGCTCGCAGCCGTCTTTGCGCTCATCGCCAACGCCATCATTCTGGCCATGCAAGATCGCATTCGAGACCACGCGGTCTTGCAGACGCTCGGCTTCACCGGACCGCTCATTGGATGGATGGTCGTGCTGGAAGGTGCGACTCTTGGGCTCGCAGGCGGATTGATCGGGGCCGCTGCGGCCTTCCTCACCGTACGGCTTGGGCATTTCAGCTTGACGATGGAAGGACTCAACGTCGAAATCGCCGCCGGGTGGATCGCCCCAGTACTTGGCATCACCGCTGCGCTGGCCCTCGGCCTCTTGGCGGGAATCGTGCCCGCAGTGCGTTTGGCACGCCGCGACATCGCATCTTGTTTCAGAGCCGTCTAAGGAACTCCTCGCATGAGCATGCTTCCATTTGAATACGCGGTTCGAAACCTCGGGCGATCGCCCCTGCGAATGCTGCTGAGCGTCGGCGGAAGCCTGCTGGTTGTCCTGTTGGTCATCGCGGCTGCTGGTTTCCAGCGCGGCATGCAGACCGCTATGACGGTCAGCGGATCGGCCGACACCGTGCTGCTCATCGGAAGCGGCAGCGAAGAGAGCATCGAGCGAAGTGAGATTCCGATGCGAACCGCGGGCATCGTGGCGGCGAGCGTCCGCGGCATCTTGAGCCGCGCCGGCGTCGAAGCCGTTTCGCCCGAAGTGCATCTTGCCATGCCGCTGGCCACGGCGACCGATCCGGCTGGACGATTGTCGGTACTGCGAGGCGTGCAGCCCCCGGCCTTCCTTGTACACGACGATGTTCGCATCACCGAGGGCCGCGCCCCGGAGTCTGGCCGCAACGAGTTGCTCGCTGGCCGGTTGGCAGCGAGATCGCTTGGCTTTGAGCCGCCCGAGACCATCCTCGGCGCAACGTTCGAGATGGATGACACACCGTTCGAGGTGGTTGGCGTGATGGTCGCCGATGGCGGCGTGATCGAAGGCGAGTTGTGGACTGCGCTGAGCGACCTGCAGATAACTGCCCAACGCGACTCGCTCTCGTGTGTCCTGCTCCGCATGGACACAGCTTCTCTGGCAGATCTTGAAGCCTTTGCGGCCACTCGGCTGGACCTTGAACTGGCAGCAGTCGGCGAGGAGGACTATTACGCGCAGTTGGCAGCCTTCTATCGTCCGGTGCAGTTCATGGTGCTGGTGACCGCCCTGCTCATTGCAGTTGGTGGTGTGACCGGCGGGCTGAACACGATGTACGCAGCGTTTGCGAGCCGGGTCCGAGAGATTGGTGCGCTGCAGACGCTCGGGTACTCGCGGGCCGCGATTCTCTGGTCGCTCATTCAGGAGTCGGTATTGGCCTCCTCGATCGGCTCGCTGCTCGCCTGCGGGATCGGGCTGCTGGTGCTGGACCAACTTGTGATTCGATTTTCCATGGGCGTCTTCGGCATCTCAGTTGATACGGGCGTCCTGGCAGCCGGCCTTGTGGCCGGTCTGCTGCTTGGTATCGTGGGCGCGGCTGTTCCCGCGGCGCGATGTCTTCGACGACCCATCCCCGAAGCCCTGCGGGCGTCGGAGTAACCTGCCCCCAACATCCATCAGGAGTACTGACCAATGTTCATGAAACCGCTTCTTCTACTGACCATTTCGGGACTTGCTGCGTGCGATCCGAGCGAGCCCCAGCAGGCTGTCGAGCCGGTTGCAGCGACGCAGGACAATGTGTTTACGAGTACGCGGCCTGCACATGCTGCTGATCTTGCAGAGGTCAAGGCTGCGGCTAAAGCCGGAGACACGGTGACATTCCTGGCGCGTGTTGGCGGCAAACGAAAGACGTTCATTGATGGCGCGGCTGTCTTTGTCACCGCCGACCCAAAGCTGATCTCATGTGAGTTGATGGGCGATGAGGATCACTGCGCGGTGCCGTGGGATTACTGCTGCGAAAGCGGGGATGCGATGACAGCGGGATTGGCGACCGTGCAACTCGTGGATTCCGCCGGCGTCGTATTGAAACACTCGGCCAAGGGACAAGGCGGCCTCGAGGAACTGAAGTTCGTCGTCGTGGAGGGGGTGGTCCGGGACCGCAATGAGGATGGCCTGTTTGTCGTTGATGCCTCGCGGATCTGGGTTGGCCAGAATCCGGATCGCAGCAATCCCAGAAAGGGCAGCGGCGGGCCAGCGGAACAGCAAGAGAACTGAGTTTGAAGTCGATGGAAACGACCGAGTCGACGGTGCCGTTTGGCGGGCTCATCTGGTTCAGTAGCGCGGCCTCCCCAGCCTGCGTATTGCCATTTTAGTGCTGGCCATAAATTCAATCCAGATCGTCGCCGCAACTCATGTTACGAACTGATGGCTGTTTCCCATGCCTCCATAGTCGGATTCAAACCGAATGCTGCCGAGCGCGAAGCGCGGGGATTTCGCATGACCATTGGAGCATGGGCTTCCTGTACTGAATTCGCCACTGATATCAGTGGTCAATCGCCCCGTACTCCGGCACATAGGCCAGCTCATTGATGCGATCGGCCCAATCGGACGCCTCGTGGCGTGCGTGTCCCAGATCGTCGAGCGTCTGCGCCACCTTGGCCGCGACGCGTAGGGATACTTGGCGAATCAAGCTTCGGCTGGGATACAACTGCCCGCGTTTGAGGTACTCGTCCGGCACCTGTTCGGCCAGCGCCTGCGCCGCGGTCAGGAAGGCTTCCTGCGGCACCCGCCGGGCCCCGGTTGCGAAGATCGCCATCCCAACGGCCGGGAAGATGTACACATTGTTGCCCTGTGAGGGCTTGATCGTCGCGCCTTGGAACTGCACGGGCGGCATGGGTGTTCCGCTGCCAAAGAGCACCCGCTCGTCGGTCCATTCATAGGCCTGGGCAGCGGTGCACTCGGACCGGGAAGTTGGATTGGAATAGGGGAAGATAAGGGGACGCTCGTTAATCTCTGCCATCGCCCGGACGACCTTTTCGTTGAAGGCACCCCCCACCGTCGAGACGCCAATGATGCCCGTCGGCTTGAATTCGTGAATCACCTCCACGAAGTCGTCGCATGCCACTGCGTCGGCGGCAAAGGGCTTCTGAAATGGTGCCAAGTCAGTTCTTGAACTGACCAGAAGCCCGTTGATGTCGAACAGCCGGACATTTTCCAAGGCTCGCTCACGCGTCAATCCGGCGCGGCTCACCATGGACTCGACAATGAGTTCGGCAATGCCCGTCGCGGCGGAGCCGCCGCCGAGAAAGAGGATCCGCTGATCATCGATCTTCTCGCCCTTGGCACGGCAGGCGGCCAGGATTCCCCCCAGCGCTACGCCGGCCGTCCCTTGAATGTCGTCATTGAAGCAGCAGACTTCATCTCGGTACTTCTCCAGCAGCGGGCTCGCATGATTCATGCTGAAGTCCTCGAACTGAATACAGCACTTCGGGAACAACTCCTGCACCGCCTGCACAAACTCATCGACAAACTCGTAGTACACGTCGTCATCCACCCGAGGTTGCTTGAGGCCCGCATAGAGTGGGTCATTCGCGAACGCCTCGTTGTCGGTCCCGACGTCGAGGCAGATTGGCAGTGTGGAGCACGGCGGCACCCCAGCGCAGGCCGTGTAGAGCGCGAGCTTTCCGATGGGAATGCCCATGCCGCTGGCGCCCAGATCACCGAGGCCGAGAATGCGCGAGCCATCGGTAACAACAATAAAGCGAACGTCCAAGTGGTACCAGTTCGCGAGCAACTCCTTCAATCGGCCTTTCGCTGTGACTGGAAGGTAGACGCCGTGCGGCTTCCGCAGGATGTGACCGAACTGTTCACAAGCTTCCCCAACTGTCGGCGTGTAGACAATGGGCAAGTACTGCTCCGGGTCACTGCAAAGCACGTGGTAGAACAACGTCCGATTTCGATCCTGCAAGCTGCTGAGCAGGATGTAGCGTTCCAGATCGGTCTGTTCGGCCTCCAACTGCGCCCGCTGCCGCTGAGACTGACCCTCCAAATCGTCAATCGCCGGGGGTAGCAAACCCTCCAAGTGCAGGTCGCGTCGTTCCTCCTGCGTAAAAGCCGTGCCCTTGTTTCGGAATGGATCTTGAATCAGTTCAAAGGCCGCTCGATTGTGCATGGCGTGGGTGTCCTTCCATCCGCAGCGTAGCAACCACGATCGGACCGCCGCAGCGCGCCACTGCTTCTTTTTAGACTTTGCGATCGCGTCGCCACACTGGCAGTCAAGGAGTTCACGCGACGAGGAATTGGATTGCTTCTTCAGTTGTGGCGCTGCAAGGCGTGCACCAACTGAATGTACATGGTGCCGCTGATAAAACAGAGGCCTCCTCCTTTCCAAGCGGCATGACCGGAACGCCCCGCTGACCCACCCGAGTTCCAGATCGGTGAGCGGGGGTCGATCTGCACGGCTCACGCCACGCACGGACAATCCATCCACAAGGAGATCGGCAACACATCCTGATCTGCAAGGGCCGATCGGTCACCACACAGGCACCCCGGCACCCCACCGCTGGGAGTAACGCACCACAATGAATCAGCCAGTGCATGGACGCTCAATCGTCAATTGCCGCCTTCAGCCGCCCCCCGTCACTGGACCACAGCACCCCCCACGCACTGCCCTACGCTCTCAGTGGCAGATCACGCCCTCCTCGTCTGGCTGCGGCGGTGGCAAGGCGATCTGAGGCCCCCTCGGAATGGCCCTAACCTTCGTCCACAACACATCTTCCAGATTGACATGACCGCATCCTCCGCTGTACTGTCTGTCGCGGAGGGAAGAAAGATGACAACCAATCGGATCTCATGGGCCGTGGCGTTCTTCGTACCAACCTTGGCGGCTTCTGCTGCAATTTGGACCGTCGATGATGATCTCATCGACTATCCAGATGCAGATTTCCAGTCGATTGCAGATGCCGTAGCCATCGCCAGCAGCGGCGATGAGATCCAGGTCTACCCAGGCACCTACGACCCGTTCAATTTCGCCCTCAGGGACCTGCTCATTCACAGTACGTCCGGCCCAGGGCTCACCACTGTGGTCGCCCCTAACACAAACGACACTGTGGTGTTGCTTCTTGGACTTCCAGGGCAATCACAGGCCGATACGACCATTGAAGGGTTCACCTTCACCGGTGGTAAACGCGGCATCTGGACGATCGACTCAGACGCGTCATTCTTAAATTGCTTCATCACCGCCAATCGCCAAGGCGCCGAGTTCGATGGTGGCAACCCCACGCTGCTCAACTGTGACATCTCTGACAACTATGAGACCGGCGGTGTTGGATGCGGCGGGGGCAGCCAGCCATCGATCATTGATTGCATCATTGTCAACAACACTACATTCAAGTTGGACGGCGGTGGTGTTACCACCTGTACCGATGTCTGGAGCGACTGCTACTATGACAACTACGGGACGCTTCCATTCATTCAGAACACGGTTCTCTGTGGCAATTCGCCCCAACAAATCACCGGCCCTTGGACCAACGGCGGCGACACGTGCTTGGCCATTGGGTGTGATGACTCAGACGGCGACGGAACGCTCGACGAGTGCGGACAAGTCGGCGACGGTGTCCATGAAGTACCCGGTGAGTATGCGACGATCGAGGAAGCCATCGAAGCCGCTGGGACCGGGGATGTTGTGCTCGTCGGACCAGGAATCTACACAAGCACCGGCAGTGACGTTCTGATCCCGCGAGGCAAGGCGATCACAATCCGATCGACTGATGGACCAGAAGAGACCATTCTCGACGGCAAGGAGCTTCATCGCGTTGTGAATTGCTCCGCCGGGGAACAGGCCACCACTGTTATTGACGGTTTCACAATCTCTGGGGGAGCCGCATCCCGGGGCGCGGGCGTTCTGGCCCTTGGGGCAAGCCCGACGATTCAGAATTGCAACATCGTCGACAATGTGGCGTCCTCCGCGGGAGGTGGCATCTGTCTTGCTCGAAGCGACAGCAGCATCATCCAGTGCACGATCTCGAACAACCAGGCGCTGGCATCGGCCGCCATCCTCAGTTTGGATGGCGATGTGCTGATCGATGCCTGCACCATCGTCGGCAACAGCACCTCTTCGAACGGAGGCTTGTCCTCGGGCCTCTATGTGTATGGTCATGGAGGTGAGTCCGAAATCGAATTGACCGCGCAACTTCGTCTGGTTGATACCGTTTTGAGCCACAATGTCGGCGAAACCGAAACCAATTCCATTTACATCGATGCCGGAGCGCTCCTCGCCTATCGAGCCATGGTGACGATCGACAATTGTGACGTCGTAGAGAACCAACCGACCTCCGACAATCCAAATTTTGGTGGCGGCGCCATGCTGTTGGCAGGCGCAAACGCTGAAGTCACCAACAGCCGATTCATCAAGAACACAGTCTTGTCCACATTCGGTGGTGCCATTCATGCAACCGGAATCGCGAAGGGACTTACAAGCCAGCTCATCCTGACCGACTCACAGTTCCAAGAGAACGAGGCACTGGAGTCCGATGGGTGTGGCCCGGGTGAGGCCATCACGCTGGACGACGGCACCGACGCACTCTTCACCAACATCACCGTCTCTGGCTCGGGTGCCGAACCCATCTGGGGCGTGTGGACCGACGGCGGCGGGAACCAGATCTATGACGACTGCCCAGGTCCGTGCCCGGACATCAACGGCGACGGCATGGTCGGGACGGATGACATTCTCACCATCATCAGCTACTGGGGCAGCGACGACAATGACGCAGATGTGAACGGCGACGGCATCGTCGGAACCGACGACTTACTCATGGTGATTGGCGCGTGGGGTCCGTGCTGATCGGTCTCATCCGCCACCGTTGAGGTCCCGGGCCCGAACGGTCAATCTGCGAGCCGGGCATCCGGCTCGTGGGCTCGGCGGAGAACGGTGTCATTGCCGTCCCAGACGACAGTGGTGTACTTGCCGTAGTACCAGATGAGCCGCAGCCGATCCCAGCCCGCCGCGCCGTTGGAATGAAAGACCGTGATGTATCGGCCGGACGTATCTGGATCGTGCATGGTGTGCAACACCGACTGCCCTTGACCATCCCATCGCTTCCCGGCAACGGTGAAGGTGGCGTCGTCGATGAAGATGGTGTCATCGGCGCGAGCAATCTGATCGGCATGTCTGGTAATCGCATCCGGCCCCACGAGCAGCAAGCTCGGGCCGTCCTCAACATCGGCCATCCAAGCAGTCACATCCTCGGCGGCGGGCATCGCGGCATCTACCCTGATCGCCGCGCCGGTGCCAAGTGTTCCGGCGATGGTCGGACTGGTCTGATTGTGTGGAAGCAGGCGATAGTGGCGGCAGTCCGGATCGATCTGCACCCACTGGCCATTCGGATCCCGCACGATGTCGAGTGCCTGCACAGAGGTTGTTTCCATGTCAGCGGCAGTCATCGGAACCGTGTGACCGCGTACCCAGGCCTCAAAGAACGGATCAAGCCAGCCCGCTGGCCGGCTCGGAAACGCGCCCTCCGCCGCAGCCTGAATTTCAGCCCAACCAATCCGCTGCCCCACATGCTCGTCTGCCAATCGCCGCAGCACCGGCCAGATTGCACTGTTGGCATGTGACTGCGGAACCACGCCCTCATTCAAGACTTCCTCAAGCATCATGAAGACGAACGCGCCCTTGTCGTAGCCAACAAATCGATCGGGACCACCACCATCCGGATTGGCGCTGCCGAACTCGCCCAGCGGACCATCGTCGAGCGAAGGATCGAGCGAGACCTTGTTGAGCAGACCGCGGCGATACGTACGAGCAGCGTCTGGACCATCCTCCAGGGCGCGGCGACCATAATTGGTGCAGTAACTCGTAAGCGCTTCGCACCAGTTGCCGCCACTGGGGTCGACATAGACCCCGTTGCCCCACCAGGCGTGCAGCATCTCGTGATCGAGATAGCCGGGCTTGAGGGATCGCGGTGCCATGCCGACGACCCGCGGACCGAGCACGGTGAATCCCGGAAAGGCGAATCCGGACGAGAAGAAGTTCTCGATGATGGCGAAACGTTGAAATGGATACGCGCCGACAAGCGGTGTGTAGAGCGTCAGGTAGTGCTCCGCCGCATCGAGGTAGTAGCCGGACTTGTCCCCATGCTCGCCCTGAACGTGCACCGTCACCTCGACCGGACCAAACTCCGTCTCGACGGTTCGGCCGGTCACTTCGTGCCGATTCCCCACAACTGCCGTGCCGTCGATCGGGCGCGGTGTGTGCCAGGACCAGCACGGCAGCGTGATCGGGCCATCGCAGTCGGGATCCCCCGATGCAACGAGTGTCCATCCCTCCATGGGAACACATTCGATCGACATGTCCCTGAGCATTGGAACGCCGCCTTCATCGACTGGCTGCGGGTACCAGTTGCTGCCATCGGAGAGAAAGATGCCCTCCTTGCCCACATGCGCATTGACGGAGAAGTTGTGGATCTGACCCACCTTCTCGCCCGATTCGATGTCATCGCAGTAGGTCCCGGAGAAGAACATCTGGATGATCGCCCCGTCCTTCACATCCGTCACAATCCCGCTGCTCGACGGCACGCGCTGATCGCCGCCCACCACAACCCGATGCACATGAGCCGCCACATTGAGTTCGTACCGAAGGTCGCCGCCCTGCCCGATGTAGAGCACGGTGGTGCCCTCCACGGTCCCGGTGGCGGGGTCAAGGGAGACCGCGAGGTGCTGGCTGGCGACCTCCGCGTGCGAACACATCGCAAGAGTCAGGACAGTTGCGAACATGGAGTTCTCCTAGACCTTCAAGTACCGGCGGTAGATCTCTTCGATTTGATCAAGCATGTGCGCCACACTATGACTGTGCTGCACCAGTTCACATCCGGAGGCCACGTACGCGCGGGTCTTGTCCGGCTCGCTCAAGGTCGCCTCAATGGCGCTCGCCAGCCCGACCGGATCCTTGGCAGGAAAGATGCGGCCGGTCTGCCCGTCCTTGATGATCTCCGGAATCCCACCGGCGTCGCTGCCCACGACGGGTGTGCCACATGCAAGCGCCTGCAATCCGATCTGCGGAATGCCCTCGTGCCCGGTCGAAGGAATGGCCAGCACATTCAAGGCGCGAAGGATCTCCGGCACATCTTCGCGGTGGCCCAGCATCGTGACCACGTCCTGTAGTCCCAAGCCCTCGATGGCCTGCGCGATGTTCGCCTGCTGAGGCCCCTCGCCGACAATGACAAACCGAGCCGCCACGCCGCGGTCCGTGAGCATCTTTGCAGCCTTGAGAAAGTCGGGATGCCCTTTCCATGATCGGAGCACCGACACCATGCCAACGAGCGGTCCGTCGCCAAGTGCCGCCGCCTTTCCCTCCGGCGAGAAGCGGTTGGTGTCCACACCGGTTGACACCGTTGAGATGCGGTCATCGGGGAGACGAAAGGTCTCTTGCAAATGGCTGGTAATCTTTCCACTGGTTGTCATGACGTGATCGGCGAATGACGAGAACGCGAGTCGGCTGATCCATGGCGTGCGGTAGGACACATCAATATGCCTCGATCGGATACGAAGCGGCACGCGAGCCAGGCCCGCCGCAGCGCCAACGAGGTATCCATCCCGAGAGCTGTGTGTATTCACGATGTGCACATCGTTCCGTCGCAGCCAGGTACGTAACCGAAGCGCACTCGGGAGATAGCGCGACTTGCGTGTATCGAGCGGATACGTCTCGATTCCGGAGGTCTTCGCCCGATCAGAGATCACACTATGCGGCGGCGCCAGGAGTGCCACCCAGCACCCACGACTCCGAAAGCCCTGAAGTTCAGCCAGCACCCGATGCTCCTGGCCGCCCCATCCACAAGAGGCCTCCGAGTGCACGATTCGCCATGGTGGTGCGCCACTCATGTGATCAAGACCCCAATGCACCGCGGTTGAGCCGTTTGCGAAGGCTTTGCCTGAGTTGGAGGATCGGAGACCACGCCATCGACCAGAGGCGGTCAACGACTGTCACTTCACGTCCGGTCCCCTTGGCGTCCCGGCGGATACAGAGCAGCGTGCCAGCCTGACCGACTCGGCTGAACTGTGGATTGCGTTTCAGAAAGCGGTCAATCGGCCACAACACGCCCGAGAACCGCGGCGCATAATCATGAAAGCACGCGATGCCACCGACATTGAGCCTCCCCATCCATCTCAGGTCGGCCATGACATGTCGAATCTTGTGGGCCGCATCGATCAGTATGAAGTCAAAGGTGTCACCCCGCGCTTCCGCAATCTTGAAGGCGGCCGCACTTGTCATGGTGTTGAACTCGACACGCTCCGCTTCAATGCCGTGATCAGCCAAATTGCGATCAACGATGCGGCGCTGATCCTCGAAGTAGGTCATTCTGTCCACGACGGAGAACCTCGGGCAATCACTTTCCCCGTAACAGTTCATCATGAAACACAGGGTGCCGCCCGCGGCGGTTCCAATTTCCAGATGATTCCCCTGCAGGCCGAATTCAGCCAACCAACCCTGCAAACCCGCCAGTTCGGCCTCGGTCATTTCGGGTTCGAGCGTAGTGGCGCAGCGACGTTGTCCCATGGGTGTTGACTCAATTGACCTTGTGATCGGCGACCGAGTCGGCCAGTTCGACTGCGGCTGCCCCATCGTAGCCATATCGCACCATCGCAATCTGTTCGGTTTGAATGATCTGATCTCTCAGATCGGGCTCCCACTCAATGGGACGATCCGGCTTCGGGCTCACGCCGACTTCCTGATACGTCCGAACAAAGTCCTCATCAAAGTCGACTTGGAGCATTCGCAGAACAGTCACCAGATCATCTCTCAGGGACTCCTGTCGGCCGATGAAGTCGATGTGCGGCTTGGCAAAGTCAGCGTACAACTCGGATACAAAGCCCGGACGATGTCGCAGCACATTGCGAATGAAGCCACTGAACGTCGGATCGCCCAAGCCATTCAGACCGGCACAGGGATGCCAGCCAAATACATCCCGAGTGTCGCCACAATGCCGCCAATAACGAGTTGGCTGCGACATGTACTTGAACCACGACTCATACCACGCCAGTGGATTCCGCACGAAACAGAACATAAATGGCTTGTGCTTGCCGGCACCCGCCTTGCCAAAGATTCCACCAAACACTCGTTTGTTCTCCAACAACTGAACCGGATTGGCTAGCAAACAGTCCATCGTCAAATGCTTGTTTTCTTGCTCTCCGCCAACCGTGCGATCAACCAGATTGCTCCGCCGGAGAACGTCGGTCACCCAGTTGCCGCCGGTCTTGGGGACATGCAGGAATACTGCGCCTCCCTTGAAAATGAGTGCCATGCCGACTGCCCTCTAGTGGTGGTACACGGGAACCTCGAACGCGTGTCCCATGATATCGAGCCTCACCTCGCGACGACCCAGAGATCTGACTTGCCGGGCTCCACCGGATGTTCTATCGTCCGCCACACATGAGCATCCCTGCTGATCAATCTGAGTCCACCGCGTTCTATCTGGCCGAGCGAAAGCGGCAGCGGAATCGCCTTCGCGATCTGGCCAGCAAGTTCTCCCACCTCCGAACGGTCGTATTGCCCGGCGGCTTCGGAAGGATGCTGCATCAAGTCCAGCCATACTCCATGATGGGCTATGCCAGACTCAAGGGCATTCACGATGGCGTTCGATCGGTAAGCGCCCGATCCATCGAGGGTGATCTCGTCGAGTGCGGCACCGCCCGCGGCGGCTGCGCCGCGTTGATGCGGCTGACCGCCAAGTCGTGCCGGGACGATCGAACGCTCTGGGTCTATGACACCTTTGAGGGCCTGCCACGACCCACCGACGACAACCCGGACTATGAATTGGCGCTCACACGCGAAAAGACGTGCCTCGGTGAATTCGACGAGGTTGAGGCGCTCTTCAAGTCACTGGATGTGCTCGATGGAACGCACATGATCAAGGGGCTCTTCCAGGACACACTTCCCGAAACGACGCCGGACCGCATCGCGCTACTGCATCTCGACGGAGACTGGTATGAAAGCACGCGTGTGTGCCTCGATCACCTGTATGACAAGGTGAGTACCGGGGGTGTCATCCAGATCGACGACTACGGCCACTGGGCGGGTGCCCGCAAGGCGTTACACGAGTTCTTCGATGAACGGGGCATCGAGGCCGATCTCAAGTATCTTGACTATTCCGGACGACAATTCGTGAAGCCCTGAGATCAAGACGCCCTCACGCTGGCTGCTTCACAACCGACACCATCAGATGACGACCGAGCCGACTGGGCCCAGATCCAGCCGCTCGCCAGTACGCCCGTTCTTCCTCGGTTCTAGCCTTGCGAAGTTTGCGACGGCAATACCACTTTGCTGGAAGGCCGAGCACATGCTCATACAGATGCCTCGCCTTGGACATGGGTTCCTCGATGATGACCGGCGTACTGAAGCCGGCCAACTTCAGGAACACGTACAACTGCGGCCACGACCAGGGCGTGATGTGCATGTGGGTGCCCGATTTTACCTTGTCGGCCAGTGAAGGAAAGGATGGGAAGAACCCACGCAGCATGAATTGCAACCGAGCCTGGGGATACCACACATTGGGCGTCGTCACGATGAGCATGCCACCCGCATTCAAACTCCGATGGCAATGGCGAAGCAGCAGCAGCGGGCTGCCGACATGCTCCAATCCCTCGCAGCAGCAAATGAGGTCGTACCCCCCGCAGTCCGCAGGCAGTCCTTCATCGAGGTCATGCTGGCGGAGCGTGCGGTAGCCCTCCGCCTCGCTGACATACAGGTCAATGCCATCGACCACGATCTCATCGCCCAACGCCACAGGGAGCCACCCATCTCCGGATGGGGCGTCCAGCACTGTCTTGAAGCCGCGACCGTTGAGGTATGCAATCAACGTTTCTTTGGATGAGTCCTGCATATGGGGGGGGACGGTAGTGCCAGGGCACGAGAATCACAACCGGCTGGCAAATCGAGCAGCAAACCCTGCTCTTACACCAAAAATAAGCTCTTTTTTACGTCATTTCGCGTGTTTTGCTGTCTTCTGCTGGCATTTTTTGTCTTCGTGTTCGCATGGGCCCCGCTTCAACGCAACCCAAGAGTGCCATCCAGTGCGGTCTGCCGCAAATGCCCCCTTTAGTGCCCTGATTCGGTGCGAAATGCCCTCTTCCATTGCCCTCGTCAGCCCGTATATGGCCACATCGCCCACAACACCACGGCCTGGGCAGCGGCAAAGAGCACGCCGTCGACCACGCACCAGAGCATGAATCGTGCTGGCTTGCCGAGGAAAAGGTCGCCACACAGTCCTCCAAGACAATACGCCACCAGGCCGATCAGAAAGGCGGGAAGCAAGATCTCCCGGACAGCACATTGGCAGGCCGCGGCATCGGCGCCGCCCGCCGCAAGCCCAATTGCCACAGCCGTGCCGAAGGCAATCACGATATTGATCAGGAGCGACCCGCCCAAGTTGCGGGCGAAATTCGGTTGAGCTCCAAGCACATTAATCGTCCCCCAAGGCCCGGCAGACCACCGGGCCTTGAACGCATCGCTTCCGTGCTCAGCACGGGTTGTGCAGTTCGGCCACATGTAGAAGCCTGGCGCAATGGACTGCTTCTTCAGAGAATCCATGAAGCCAGCTTCGTCCGGAAGTGGCTGAATGTCCTTGTCATGCCATCGAAACAGCATCCAAACCAGCGCCGATGCCACGAATGCGGCACCGCCGGCCACAACGGCAGGAATGATGAGTGATGGAATCGTGGCACATACCTCCACACCCGGAGTTCCTTCTTGGACAGACGTCCCTTCATGCAGACGACGAGCCGACCAGTGGCGGCTCCGCAGCCACAGCGGCACCATCGGGCACCTTACTGGACAGTCGGTCACCGATGACTTTGGGAACAGCAGTGAACACAAGATCGAGCGCAAACAACGTGCGAATACGGAAAGGCAGCCATGTGAAGACCGGGATGCCGGTACTGCCGCCACCCAACAAATGTCCGGATATGGGATGCACGGCCACCTGCTCAAAGTGGTCGCCGAGTTCCTTCTTCACGAGCGTATGGGAATAGGACCGCAAATGCGATGGATCGACCTCCACCGGATGGCCTCGCAGGAATCGCAGCCTGTTGCGGAGGCGAAAGGCGTTTGGCACTGATCCGACAAGCCGTCCACCGGACCGAAGCACACGTCTGATTTCCCCAAGGGCACGCGAGGGAAAGCGAAGGTGCTCCATAACCTCAGAGAACACGACCACATCAAAGTGCTGGTCGTCAAATGGGAACGGCTCGGAGTCCACGTCAACCCAGTGGCCGACCAGGCCAAGGCGGCTTTCAAATTCCTTGAGTGCGTTGCGATCCACATCGATGCCCACCACCTCATTCCCCGCGAGGAAGTGCTGCGTGAGGTTTCCCGCCCGGCACCCAACCTCCAGAATGCGGCTCCCAGTGCCAATCAAGTCGACGTACAACCTGGTCCGAGACGCATCCCCGAACAAATAGTCGTACTTCCCACGGGACTGAAAGTCCTCGTAGAACTCGGCAACGTCTTGTTTGGGTGCTGACATACTGGATCCAACCTTGTCCCTGACTGAGAGCACGGGAGCCTACCACACGCATAGGCACGCCCACAGCAGCAGGCCGCACTTGACCTCGGCCGACGCTCCAACGAGCATCTCCTCCAATGACGATCGAAACCGCAGCGCAATCCGCCCCGCACCCGACCCGAACGCTCATCGCCATGACCGGATCGCTCTCGATGATTTTTCTCGATGCGACGGTGGTCGGGGTGGCGCTGCCAACCATTCAGGCGGATCTCGGCCTCACCACCGCCTCGGCCGCCTGGATCATCAATGCCTTCCTCGTTGCCTTTGCCTCAACGCTGGCGATCGGCGGTCGCCTCGCAGATCGATTCGGTCGCGTGGCGATCTTTCGCATCGCCATTGTGCTTTTTGCAGCGGGTTCACTCACGTGCGGGCTGGCTGACAATGCCGTGTCCATCATCATCGCACGCGCCATACAAGGCGCCGCCGCCGGACTCATGCAACCTGCAGCCACGGCGATTGTCATCGGCGCCTTTCCAAAGGGCAAGCGCGGCGTCGCGATGGCGACCTACTTCGGCGTGTCGCTGCTGTTCCTGATGGCAGGGCCGGTCATCGGCGGAGCCATCATTGAGTTCTCTCGGTGGCAGTGGATTTTCTACCTGAATCTCCCGGTTGCCGCGGTCGCTGTGGGACTGAGCCTTCGGCTTGGACTCCCCCCACGCACAGCATCGGCCCGCGGCATCGACCCGCTTGGCATTCTGCTGCTGATCATCGGCCTTCCGGCGCTCGTACTGGGACTGGAGTGGCTGGGACATCCTCCGGAATCGGCGACGTGGCTCCCAGCGGCGTTGGCAGTCGTCGGATTGGTGTTGACGGTCCTCTGTGTAGTGCACGCCACGCGAAGCGCCACGCCGCTACTGCACGTCCGGCTCGTGTCGCCGCGACCAATTCTCGGGCAGGCCATCGTCCTCTCGCTCGTGTCGCTCATCATGTCGGCGCAGGCCTTGTACGGCGCCATTTATCTCCAAGAAGTGCTCGAGTTCACGCCACTGCAAGCCGGTCTGGGAAGCATGCCACTGCTCCTTCCGGTCCTGCTGGTGATCCGCTCGGCCGGCAAGATGTACGACCGCATCGGCGTCAGAAAGCCGATGAAGTTTGGTCTGATAATCACCCTTGTCGGCCTGCTCATCGAAATCGCCGGCGTATGGTGGTCGCAGTACGTTGTCCTGGCCGTCGGCATGGCGTTTGTCGGCGGCGGTTCGACCTTCGCCTCAACACCGCTCAATACCGACGTGCTCTCACGGGCCCCGTCTGACCAACGCAGCGAAATGTCCGGCCTTGTGCAGACCATGCGACAGCTCGGTAGCAGCATCGGTATCGTGATCTGCGTCCTCGCAATCGGCTGGACCGTGAGTGCAGCCAAGCCCACCACACTGCCCGCGGGTGATGTCGGCCGCCAGGCTGCACGCGCTCTTGAAGGTGATGTGGACGCGATCCGATCGCTGCAAGAGACCGATGCCTCGCTGGCCGACAGACTCAGATCTGCACGCCGACGCGGCATGACCGCAGCGTTTGGCGTGCAAGCGGTCGCAGCCGCCATCGCCTGCCTCGTCGCCATGACTCTGGCCAGAGAACGAAAGGAGCGGTCCGGGCGGAGGGGTTGCGATCAATGACTTTCGACTTCCGCCTTCCGACTCCCGCACGCCGCGGTGGGCAACACGATGCCCATGGCCTCCAATTGCGTCTCGACCTGGGGCGCCCACCCGCGATTGGCGGCGGGGCTCGCCGGGCTTGGGTGGAGAATCTGCTCGACTTGAACCAGATGCCCCACCGCCCGCTCCGCTCTCTTGCGCGCAAAGGCACCGACGCCAATCACCATCTTGGGCTGAAGGCGCGCCACAATCTCGACCAGGGCCGCATCACACAGCGTCTCAAGTGGTGTTCGCTCGGCAGCAGGAAGTTTGTCCGGCGTCCGATTGCGTCCTGACTCCTCCAAGAAGGCCAGCGGGCACCAGTTCCACACAAAGAACCGCCGAAAGAATGCCTCCGCGGTGCCGAATCGATCCTCAACCCAACTCCAGAGCCGCCGACCGCTGACTTCGCTGCGGGGGCAGTCAAAGCCAAGGACCGGACGCTTGGGATGTTCGCAGCGTGGGCGATTGGCCGCTGTGTGGATTCCGAGAAAGTCCCGCACGTGCGCCACTTCACCAAACGGGACGCCGGTCTGCGCCATGCCCCACGGACCCGGATTCATGCCGAGCAGCAAGGCCTCGACGCCTGGCCGCGCGAAGCGGAGATAGGCCCGGTGCGGCCGCCGAGCGTAGTGTGTCGGATCGTAGACATGTGTCACGGGCGGCTCAAAGTCGAGCAGTGCCAATGCCTCGGAGAGCCCACGGGACAGATCAGCCATGGTGCTCGGTGTGCCCATCAATCTGGCGACTCATGGGGTGAAAAACCCAAGGTGGTCGTTCCCGCAGCCTCTCGCCTCAAAATCGCTCGTCGCATGACCAGTTCGGCCCAGAGAATGGCCCCGGTGAACATCAGAACGGATCCAAACAGATACCACGTCCCATGTTTGATGTCCAGCGGCACGAAATTCTTCTGCTCCGATAGATAGAGCACCATCGCAAGCGAAAATACATCGAGCATGCTCCACTCGGCGGTGTAGCGCATCATCAAGTAGGACCTTCGCCGCCACTTGTGTGGCAGCGGCACATAGAGCGAAACGAGTAGCATGATCATGATCAAGACAGGACCAATGACCAGAAACAGCAGCATGGCTGCCGCGAACAACTGGAGATCGTCCGTGAACAGGAAGGCAATTCCATCCTGGAGCGACCAGACATTGCTCGCCAACCCAAATTTGTTGACCTGAAACATCGGCTGCGAAAACGCCAACGCAATGACCACAATGGCGACCGCCGCGATCAGCGTGGCAACGACTCCCTGCCATCCTGCCCACACGATGAGTGGGCGTACTGTATCGGTCGGCAGTGTCTGCTCTGGCGCGGCGCGGCGGCACAACTCATGCAGGATGATTCCGGCCACCATGCTCAGAATGATGGCACCCATGAACAAATACAAGCCGCTTGTGACGGTGGCCCCGACGAATGTTTCCTTGCTCAATACCAACAGGAGCAGCAGGGAGACATAGACGTCCAGCAAACTCCATCGGCCCAGATGCCCGAGCCACGAAAGCAGATGCTCACGGCCTTCGCATGTCATGGGTCGATACATGCTCATGGTCGCCAAAACAAGCTTGATCGGCGGGAAGAGAATCGAGAAGACGACGACCAGCACGACCAGCGGATACAAGCTGTGCTCCCACAGCAACTGCACTACCTTGAGAATCGAATAATCGCCAGCCAGACTCCGAATCAGAAGCGAATCGATTCTGAGAAACGGAACACCCGGCAGCAGCGCGATGACATTGAGCACTGCCGAAGTGAGCAGCAGGCACGGCACGACAATGCGGGCCCACAACGGCAAATAACTGCTGAAACTGGTCTTGGCGACCACCGATGCCCGACCCCCATCGGTGCCTTTCTTGGAACCACCTCGCAGAATCATGCCCGTCTAGTCTCCAATCTCACCCCCGAGGGGCCGCATTCGTCACTGGCAAGGTACCGCACCAACAGACGACCGACCACATCAATGCCCGCCGAAGGACCGCCTCGCACTGGCCCCGGCAGTATCCTCCCCCCACTTGTCACATCCGACCCTGTGGAGGCTCCAACGATGCCCACCGATACTAAATCCGAACGCCCTCGCCTCTACGCCGGCGACGGAGACCGGCTCATGGAGGCCGACCGCCGCAGCGATCGCATCATCATTCTCCCCGCCGCCGATCCCCGAGATGCCACCATTGGAGGCGGGGCCATCCGCATTCAGTGGGGGCAGAGCCTATTGCGGGACGTACTCTCGGGCCGATATCGCACGGTAATCTGCGGCATCAACGACAACGACAACACCCATGGCATCATCGGAACCTTGTTGGAACTCGTAACGACGAGCCAGTGGAGTATTGAGTCGGCCACATCCTACGCCCGCGTGTTCCAGGAATCGGCCTCGCTGCATGGCCGAGGAGACCGCGAGCCGTACATCTTGAAATTCGATCTCGACAGTCTGTTGGTTCTGGCGATTCTGCGGCCGCAAGGAAAGGACTGCTTCACGCTCGAAGATTTCGAGCGTGGTTTCAGAACGATCTCAAAGATGCTGAACAAACGCCACGACCGTCAACCGGTCGCCAGTGTGTCATTCCTCGGCGCGGCGTCGAACCGGCTCGTCGATGAGCACGGCGAAGAACCCCCCTTCGAGTTCGTCCTCCGCGCGATGTACAACGCCGGCTACCGAGGCGATGTGTATCCGTCGCTGCCCATGTGGCACAAGGCCCCCACAGGGGCGTTCGCGACGTTCCCGTTCCCGGAGAGCCTCGACCGCATGCGAGAGGGGTCGAGCTGAAGCGCCCGCCGCGGCTCAGCGGTCCAGAAGTTCTGCGATCCAACTACCGACTCGCCTACGGCGAGGCCGCGCCCAGCACCCGCCTGGCCTGATGCGGATCGATGATCGCCAACAGGGGCAAGGGCAGCAACTGAAGCGCCGCTGCAATGAGATAAGCACCCTGAAACGTCACGAGGTCACCGATCTCGGCGGTCAGTCCCTGGCCGAGCGTGCGAGAGAGATTCATCAGCGCCATGTAGGCGGTGAATTGCGTGGCGGCCACGAGCGGCCATGACACCTGCATGCACAACGCGAAGATCGAGACGAACAAGACGCCTGAGAACAAGGCCTCGACCACCATCATGGCGATGATGAAACCGTCAGATGGCCACAAGTCCCGCGCGTCTGCGAAGACGAGATAACTCACCGCCAGCGCGCCTCCTGCAAGCAGGGCCAGTCGACGCGGCCCGACCTTGTCGGCGAGAAAACCTCCGCAGATGGAGCCAGCCAAGCCCGCCCACGTGGCAATGCCCGTCCACGTCGCCATCTTCTCCACCCCCCACGCAAGTTCATCCACGATCAACACCGTCGAGTAGCCAGTGAGAAAGCCAGATGGAATGCCAAGCAGCAATGTGACGGCGGCGAGCGTCACGGTCGATCGAAGCATGAAGGCTCGCATCAGGCGAAACAACACCGTCCGCGCTGATCCGGCCAAGGCAGGCGCCTGGGGCGATGCACGCCCGCGGGTCCACGGGAGCATCCGCTCGCCCCGCCGCTCACGCAGCAGCAATGGCAGCAGCATGACGCCACTCACTGTGACCGCAATGACCAGAAAGCCCACACGCAGATCCGTGATTGCCACGATGGTGCCCATACCCGCACCACCAAGCGCGTGGCCCATGTAGGAACTTCCATACATGAAGCCATTAACGCGGCCACGTTCCGACTCCCGCAGCAGATCGATGGCGAGCGCATCGACCGATACGTCCTGCAGAGCTGAGCAGGCGCTCATGAAGAACAGACCTGCTGCCAGATATCCATCGTGTGTCAGTGGGTCGGGGCCGAACGCGAGCGCCAGCAGGGACACCACCATGCCACATTGGGCCAGCAGAATCCAGGGGCGACGACGTCCCATGGAGGGCATTCCAAAGCGGTCGATGATCGGCCCGTAGATCCACTTGAACGCCCAGGGAAGGGTGGCGGTTGCCAGCAGTGCGCCAATGTCAGCGGGCGTGCGGCCTTCGCCCGCAAGCACCGCGGCCAATGTGATGAACATGAACCCATAAGGGAGGCCCTGAGTGAAGTACAAGGCGCACAAGGCAACAAGCCGCCAACCGGGGCGATCGCGCAGGGTCCAACCCCCACTGGCAGGTTCAGGATGCGGCGGCATCTCGATACATCGCCTCCAACGCGCCGGCAATGCGGTCGACCGACAGTTGATCAAAGACCCAGGCCCGTCCAAGACGGCCCATGTCGGCCAGATGCACTCGATCCGCCAACAGCGGTGTGATGCCAGCAACAATCGCGTCGGCCGACTGATCCACGGCGATGCCGCCACCGCTGCTGACGATTTCCTTCCAAGTGTCCACAAGCGTTGTCGTCATCACCGGCGTGTTGCACGCAAGCGATTCATACTGCACGAATCCGAAGTTCTCCTGACTCGTTGGCAGCACGAACAAATCGCACGCTTCATAGAGAGACAACTTCTCCTCGCCACCGACATGGCCGACAAAGTGCACGCGATCGTCAATCTGGTGTTGTTCCGCAAGCCGCTTCATCGCTGAGAGGTAGGCGTCGTCTCCAGTCCCGGCGATGAACAACTGAACGCCCGGGTGGGCGTTGGCAACCCGCGGCATCGCGCCAAGCAGGTGTTCAATACCCTTCTTGACATGAATGCGGCTCAGAAAAAGCAGATTCGGGCCGTCCTCGGTGAGTACTGGCCAGCGCTTTTTGGCGCGTTCGGGCCCTGGCAGCGTCTCGAACTGCGAGAGATCAATGAGATTGGGCACGACACGCCCCTGCCCTCGTGGAAACCATTTGCTGGACTGTTCAAGTTCAGCATCCGCGGTGCAGTGCACGAAGGCGGCTCGCTCGAGCACCTTGCGACCACCAAGCGCCAAGTACAGCCGCTTCTTGAGCCCCCGCTGTGCCATACTCCAATCATCCAGCATGCCCCTCAAGCTGACACAGTAGGGCACACCAATCTTGCGAGCGAGGGTGGCAATTTGCGCATTGGGTCGCTCCCACACACCATGGAGCTGCAAGACATCGGCTTGACTGAGGACTGCTTCGAGACCCGCGAGTTGCCCAGGCAGATACAGACCTCCGGGCAATCTCGGTTTGGGAATGCGTAGGACTGACGGACCGTTGCCCGCCATCCAATCAGATGGAACGTCTTTTGTATCGATGGTCGCCAACGTGACGTCATTTCCTCGTTGGTGCAACACCCGAGTGAGGTCCACGACTGCGCGAGGCGGGCCTCCGATCTCGAAATCGACGTACTCGATGTATTCGACAATCCGCATGCTGCGGCGAGGATACCCCGATGGACTCAGAGACAGGCGCCCCACGCTGAAATCACCATCAGAAGATCATTCGCATTGACAACTGCGTCCTCATTGGCGTCGCCATCGCATCCAATTTCACAGGGTCCCCATGAACTGACAACCACCAGTAGATCAGTAACCCCGACTTCTCCGTCTCCGTTGAAGTCTGTGGGGCACGGGCACTCTGTTTGGATGACATTCTCACCAAGATCCACGAATGTCCCTGCCACCTGATCCGGACTGTTGCCACAGACATCCGTCGAGAAGATTGCCACCGCCTCGCCAATGGACTCAATCCCTCCACCAGTCGTCTCCGCGCTGTTCTGCATGAACTGACTTGCGGTCACCAGAGCTCCGCCACCATCAGCCCACATCCCGCCGCCAAAGTTCGCGCCGCACGCGCGAACGATCATCGAAGACACCGCTGCCTCCACGTCTTCGAGGTACAGACCACCACCCTGCTCATCCGACTGACAGTCCGTCACTCTGACACGCGCCATCGTCAGCACGCCACCTTGCATGCTCAATCCGCCTCCCGCGGCCGAAGTACCACCATCGAGTGTCACGTCTTCAATGTGAACCGTGCTGGTCTCGGCGTGGATCAAGCCACCCTTCAAAGTGGCATGCCCGCTGTGGATCTGCACGTCGTTCAGTTGGAGCACCCCGTCCTCAGAAGACACGACGCCGCCCAAGTCTGTCGATCCCCCGTGAAGCACACTACTTGACATCCACAGTGCTCCATTGCTGATCGCGACAGCGCCGCCGCGGGCCTGCCCGAATGCATCAATCTCTCCGGCGCCACCAGTCACATCCAACCGCTCGACCTGGAGGGTTGAACCAGCCGCCACTCGAATCGTCGATCCTCCGGACACCGGGGGCACCAACGTGGAGGAACTGGCATCCCAGCCACGAATGAGCACATCCTTGCCAGAACTGGTCACTCCCCCAACATACGTTCCAGGCAAGATATGCACCGCAACCCGGTCATCGAGCGTCATGCCGGCAATATCGTCGATGTCACCAGGCATCACGAGATCCTGATGCCCTGCCAATTCACGCTCAATCTGGCTCCAGAGCAGGGCATTGAAGTGATCTGCTCCTGCCTCATCGAGAAAGTGCACACCCTGAGATTGCAAATAGACGCTCCGATTGTGCTCATACGACCCAGCGAGCGCCAACAGGTTGATGAAGCCGCAGTCGGCCCGTCCCATTGCGATCTGGTGAAGGGTGGTTGCGATCCGTACGTACCGGTCGGTTGTGTCGTCGGCATGCCAAGGTGTCACAAGAAGGAAGAGTGGATCTGCGTCAGGATCGTTTGCCAGGGTCGCGGCGCGGTATCGGTCGAGTACGCCGTCCATGCGAGATCGCCACAATCCCTCGATGTCATTCTCTTCCTCGGCGTTCATGTTCTGACCAAGCAGTATGAGGAAGACATTCGGCTCGCGGGTTGCCGCGAGATAGCGACGCAACGCCTCGTCGTCGTATTGGTCCCCTTCGGCGAGATGGTCCACCGCCTTGAACCCGCCCTCGGCAATCGCGTCTATCTGAAGGCCGGGCGCATCGGTTCGATAGAGCACCTGGGTGATGTGATAGAACGTGCGGCCCGCTTCGCAGTTGTCCGGACACGGCCACGGCCCGCCTTCACTCTCGTGCAGCCACTCCGGGGCCGTCCGCACCTGGCCACCGACCTCACCACTTCCAGCCGGAATATCGACCTCCACCCAGTCGATCCAAGCTCGGTCGGCCTGCGGATCTTCTGGCGAGAGTGTCCCAAACTCGCCCATCACATCGCCGCGGCGACCTCGATAACGCAGTTGAGAGAGGCCGGATGGATCTCGAACGAACACCAACCGAGCACGCATGGGATGGCCGGAAGTCCAGTCGCCATCGACATATTCATCCATGCGCGTCAGCGTTGCGTACGTGTACGTGTCGGAAGCAGACATCCCGGATCCGTCGGTCACGATGTCCCAGCCCCACGTTGGCACAAAGCCATCTTGGCCGTTGCTCCACACGGCGGGATCATTGTTGGAGAAGTCGAACACCCTGCGAGCCGTGTGGAGAGCGCCTGTCCCAGACGAGAACGTCTGAACACCTTCGTTACTGGATGAGAACGCAGGTGCCACTCGCCCTACCCAACGATCCGGCCGCCACGTCCGCATGATGCCACCGAGCATCCGCGGTCCAGCTTCTCGAACGGAGTTCGAATCGCCAACAAGGGTCAGGCGGCAGTCCTCATGTGCGATCCGCTGCGCGATTGGTCCAAGATTCCACCGAATGGGAACAACGGGCCACGGGCCGCTGGAAGCGACCAAAGCCGACACGGCCAGGATGGAGGTGCAGAACAGCATGGATGGTGTGGGTTGACAGCCCCCCCAGTAGACCCCCTGTTCAACCTGATCGCAACAAGATCCTCCGGCAAAAGGGCATGATCTCTCGGTGGATCCCTCTGGCCGTGGTAGGATCGCCCTCATGGAATTCAACCCTGAAGACGGCGCCACCAAGAGCGGGTTCGAACTGCTTCCGGCTGGCGAGTACGAAGTCGAAGTCATCGAGGCCGAGGAGCGGGCCAGCCAGAAGGGCAATCAAATGATCGCCTTGACGCTGCAGACCAAACACCCCGACGGCTACGACTCACGCGTCTGGGATTACCTGGTCTCGGTGCCGGCTGCGACCTTCAAGATCAAGATGTTCTGCGATGCGACCGGCCTCACCAAGCAGTACGAGGGCGGCACCTTGACCGCCGAGGACTGCATGGCAAAACGCGCCAGAGCCAGAATCACGGTCGAAGCCGGCCGGGACGGATTTGGCGACCGCAACAGCGTCGCTGACTATCTCGCCGCCAAGGGCGGCGGTGGCATCGCAACGATGCCGACCGAGACAGCCGCCGCCACACCCGAACCGGTGGGCGAGGGCGACATTCCGTTCTAGTGGCTGGCGAGTGGTCTGCTCGGGGCGCTAGTCTGCGTCTGGAATACGAGTCCGCTCAAGCTCATCGCGATAGGACCGCGCGTTGGCGAAGTACAGAATCGCAACCAAGAGCAGAAAGCCCATCCAGAGGATATTGCCAAGAAGCGTCATGAACATGGGACGCGGAGGATACCAGCCCTCGGCGACATCAGCACGGCGCCACCGGTCATGGCACAATACAGCCCTGTGAGCCACGACCCATCAACACCCCCGCCCAGCCTCTTTGCCCACCTCTACATTGCGGAGCCGCAACTCGGTCCGATTGTGGGCCCGCTGTTCAGACTCGCATGGCCGCTTCTGCGAAGGTGCTCGGGCTTCGGCCCGTCGGATCATTGTTATGGAACGGGCGTGACCTATGGCGACGGTCTCGTCGAGCGGGGCTGTCTCGACGGGGGAGGTGTGGCGTGGCAGGTATCGGAGCAGGACCTCGCGAAGATCCCCGCGGAGGGGCCGGTCCTGGTCATTTCCAACCACCCCTATGGCATGGCCGATGGTCTGCTGCAGGCGCTGTTGGTGAGTCTGGCCCGCCCTGACTGCAAGCAGATCGTCAATCAGATGCTGACCATGTTTCCCAAACTGGTGCCCCCCTACATCCTGGTCAACGCATTCGACAGCACGCAGGCTCGCGCAGCCAACACGGCGCCCCTGCGAGAAGCACTGGCGTGGCTGAAGGCTGGGCACTCGGTGTGCTCATTCCCCGCCGGAGCGGTGTCGCACCGGACCTGGTCACGGCGAGTGGTGGTGGACCCACCTTGGAACCCCAGCATCGCGATGTTGGCCCGCCGATCCGAAGCCACCGTGGTACCCATGTACTTCCACGGCCACAACCCCCGTTGGTTTCAGTGGTCGGGCTTGATCTCAAGCAGGCTCCGAACCGCCATGATCCCACGCAGCTTCGGATCTGCGCGCGGCAAGTGCATCCGAGTGTCCATTGGCGATCCGATTCTTCCAGAAACCATCGCGTCGATACGTGATCGAACATCCGCCATCGAGTACCTTCGGGAAAGGGTCTACATGCTCGACGGACACACATCTGACAATGCCACCACCGACGAACCGGCATCATTGCCGCTCGCTGGTCGCGCTCCGGCGGACACAGTCGGCTTTGCCGGAGAGATTGACCGCCTGCCCGCCGAGGATCACTTCGGCGACAGCGGAAAGTTCAGTGTGTACATCTCTCGGCCGGAACACATCCCGGGAATACTCTCGGAGATTGGTCGGCTGCGAGAAGTCACCTTCCGGGCCGCAGGCGAGGGCACCGGAAACAAACTCGACCTCGATGCCTTCGATCAGCACTACCGGCACCTCTTTATCTGGAATCGAGCCGACCACGAGGTCGTCGGAGCCTACCGACTCGGGCTGACCGATGAGATTCTGGCCGCCAAGGGTCTCGACGGGTTCTACACACGGACGCTGTTCAAGTTTGAGCAGGAGTTGCTCGACAGGCTTGGCCCGTCGATCGAACTTGGCCGTTCGTTTATCCGCCCCGAATACCAGCGTGGGTTCAAGCCCCTGATGCTGCTCTGGCGCGGTATCTCGAACTTCGCGGCTCGCCATCGCAGGTATCGATACAGCTTCGGCGTCGTCAGCATCAGCAATGACTTCCGCGATGTCTCGCGGCAGCTCATAACCGACTTCCTGACGAAAACAACCCTGCTTCCCGAATATGAGTCGCTGGTTCAGTCCCGAACGCCGTACACACCCGACAACGACATGGACATCGACGCGTTGCTCGCGCGGTGCAGCACCATTGAAGACGTCGATGCCCTCGTTTCCGAACTCGAGCCCGATGGCGCCGGCGCCCCGGTCCTAGTGCGTCAATATTTGAAACTAGAAGCCAAACTGCTGGCCCCCTTCAACCTCGACCACAACTTTGCAGACGTCATCGACGGACTGATGTTGGTCGACTTCATGCAGGTGGAGCGGCGAATCGCCCACTTTTACCTTGGTAAGGAATTGGCCGCGAAGTTCCGGACCTGGCACGGATTCGAGCCGTTCACGGATGATGGGGACTGATCAGCGCGGCGCCAGACTCACATGGCCCGTCTGCAATCCACTTGAGGATCGCTGGCGTGATGCGTTGGCTCCGACCGAGGCCAAGTCGGTATCAACCGGAGTTGCCCCAACCGCCCACTCAACCACGAAGTCCGAACGCACCTCATCCGGGGTGCCGTGGCGGAGCCACTCGTGCACCGGGCTGCGTTCGTCCCAATGGATGCTCACATACTGCGACACCGATTGGCCCGGCTGCACCCGCGCATTGAGTGTGCACGGAAGGTCGATGCGAAGGTCAGGTTGTGTTGGCGACCACAATCGGATCAGACCGGCCGCTTGCTCGACTCCGTTGTGATCCATGGCGCAGGTCCAACTGATGCCAACCTGCAAGTCCCACTGCCCGGGAGTGGTCTCAACGACCCGCCCGCTGGTGTAGGCGGGGTGCACACCCGACGCCAGACCAATGGAACGGGCGGTGCCCTGGGCGGCAGCCTGAAGTGAGGCTGGGGTGGTCCACGCCACCATCGCGACGCCCACCGTGCCTGCGATGAGTGCCGAAAGCGCCCAAATTTTCTTGTGTCCGGTGGATTCCACTGATCGATATCCCTTCTGAAGCACGCGGCGACCATACCTAGCGTGGTCACGGCCTCTCTTTCTGTCGGTAGGAACCGACCAACACCTTGCCGCAAGACCGATTTCGGAGACACTGTCCTTGAATGCGTCACCGGCCAAAACAACCAAACCGCATAACCGGCCTTGCCCGCACGACCATCCTGACTGTGATGGTGGCCCTTGGTAGCTGCCGCGCCCCTGAGCCGGCCTCATTCGCGGGCATCACGCTTGGCATGAGTCAGGAGGAGGTAATCGTCGTACTCGGCCCCCCATCGTCCCAGCTTCGTCGCCCCGAGGACGATGCTGACCAGGAATGGCACGAACGATGGCACTGGGGCGATACGCTTGGAACCCTCGCGACCAACGTGGCCATGCCCGACCAGCCGCCACCAGCCCGACTCTGGACCGTTTGGTTCGACGATTCGGGGAAAGTCCTGAGCGTGGAGTCTCCGAGGCCGCAGCTCCAGGACGCCACTGACACGCCATGGCTTCCGCCTGCGCTCGCGCCGCGGTAGAATGCGATGCTCCAACTTGCCAGCGGCCAACTGGAGCGGGACACACGATGACGATGACAACACCACACGATCCAGTTCAAGCAGCCCGGACTGCAGCAATTCCCGACGTGCAAGGTCGCGCTGATCGTCGATCCCTTGCCATCGATCGCGTTGGAGTCAAAGGCATTCGGTATCCCATTACCGTCGAGACGATGCAGGGGGCCCATCAGGCGGTCGATGCCACATTCAACATGTACGTCTCGCTTGCCGCTGATCGCAAGGGCACGCACATGAGCCGCTTCCTGGAGTTGCTCAACGACTTCAAGTCGGGCATGACTCCAGACCGCATCATCGAACTCTGCCACCTGCTGCGATCCACTCTGGACTCAGAGCGAGCCCATGTCGAGATGACCTTCACCTACTTCATCGAGAAGACGGCGCCCGTATCAGGCAAGAAGGGACTCATGGACTACACGGTCCGCATGACTTGCGATGCCTCGAGCGCGGGTGACACCTTCGTGCTCGGCGTCGCAGCGCCGGCAACGAGTCTCTGCCCGTGCTCCAAAGAGATTTCGGCCTATGGGGCCCACAACCAGCGATGTCTCATTACGGCGGACATCACCATGAACCGCATGGTCTGGATCGAGGAATTGGTCACGCTCATCGAGTCATCAGCCAGTTGCCCTGTGTACAGCGTGCTCAAGCGGCCCGACGAGAAGGTGGTCACCGAGCAGGCCTTTGACAACCCAAAGTTTGTTGAAGACATTGTGCGTGATCTCGCCGGCGCCCTCGACACCGATGATCGGATCGACTGGTACCGCATCCACAGCGAGAATTTCGAGTCCATCCACTCCCACAACGCCTATGCCGAGATAGAACGGAAGTCGGGAATTGGGAGTTGCTCAGACCAATGAACTGAGCACAGTCGCGTCAATATGTTCCGTAACCACCGTCGCCGCCGCCGTAGTCGCCGTAGCCTGGGCCGTACCGATTTCCAGCGTAAGTCTGATTGTACGAGTTCGGCCCATACTTTTGGCTGTACTTGTACATCTTCAGCCGGGCGTTGGTGTTGAACTTGTAGGCAGTCCACGCATGCTTGAGGTAAGCCGCGTGCTGCTTCTTCTGGGCTTCCTGCCAACTGGCGTACTGCTCAGCAACCTTCTTTTCACCGGCCGCGTTCGCCTCTTGTCCGGCCTTGGCCGCGGCCTTTTCCCGAGCCACCATCTGCTCGTGGTTGGTCTTCGCCTCAGACGTTTCGAACGTGCCGTAGTCAGCCAACTTGTTCTGCTGGCTCAAGCAATCCGTCAGGTGCTGGACGTTGCCCATCGCGGTCTGTAAGCGATCCCACGTCGATCGGGCCAACGTTGTATACGCCCTGACCTTGGATGGGGTCGCCAATTCAGCAGAACCGGCGCTCGTTGGCGAGTTCATCTCGTGATCGACTGCGATCGTCAAGGCCTTTTCGAAACTCATCGCCATGTCGTGCTGATCATTGCTGTCGGGTGTTCCGCATGTCTCGGTCAGGTTCGCCTGCTTGACGTACTTCTCCAACAACGCTTGGTGGGCTAGCGCATCCTCAAGCTTGCTGCCTGCGGCACTGTTCATCGACTCCAAGGCTTGCTGCACGACGCCAGGATCGACGCCATCGAGGTTCTCCATGTCCCCGCTCTGCGCGAAGACGGAGCCAGCCAGCGACAGGGTGGCGAGCAGCATCAAGGGGTGAATTGATCGCATGAACATCGGTGTCATCTCCATGGTGCAAAGAGCCGAAGAGGTTCCACCCCCACGCGGGTTCGCCTGCGAGGGGACCGGGGAGTATATGCGGGAGGATGACCGAAGGCGGCGCAGGGCAATCTTGCCCAATTTGAACTGCTACTATCGAGCCAATCGTCGCAGCACGCCCCTCGGATGCGAATGGAGGATCCCCTCACATGTCAACCTGCACGCTCTCTCGCCGCGGCTCCGAAGCCCCTGCCTCGCCGATCCGCGCGCTTGCCGGTCTTGCCCGCGAAACCGCCAACCGTGGCATCACGGTCCATGCGCTCAATATTGGACAGCCTGACATCGCGACCCCCCCGGTCATGATTCAGGCGTATCAGGACTTCCATGATGAGGTGCTCGCGTACGCGCCCAGTGACGGCTTCCCTGAACTCAGAGCGGCCATTGCAGCGTGGTACACCACCGGTGGTGGGCTCAACCGAATCATCGAGGCCGACGACATCACCGTGACGACTGGAGGCTCCGAGGCGCTGTTGTTCGCCATGGCGGCCGTCACCGATCCCGGCGACGAGATTCTGGTCTGCGAGCCCTACTACACCAACTATGCCGGCTACGCCCATTTGCTCAGCGTCGAAGTCTCCCCCGTGACGCTCTCCGCAACCGACGGGTTTCAGGTACATCCCGACAAGATCGCCGCAGCCATCACCGGCCGCACTCGGGCGCTCGTGCTGCCGACGCCAGGGAATCCGACCGGCACCGTGATTTCGGCCGACGATCTCGCTCGCATCGCAGCCATCTGCGTGCAGCACGACATCTTCTTCATCTGCGACGAGGTCTACCGCGAGTTCGTCTATGACGCTCCACCCGGCACCCGTGCCGCCTCGCTGCTCGACCAGCCGGTCGCGGACGAGCACGCCATCGTCATCGACTCGGTCTCAAAGCGCTACAGCGCCTGCGGCGCCCGCATCGGGTGGCTCGTCACCCGAAACTCGGAGGTCAGCGAAGCGGCGCTCCGCTTCGGCCAGGCCCGGCTCTCGCCGGCCACTGTTGATCAGTACGCAACGTTGGCGGCGTTGAGCGTTTCTGACTCGTGGTTCCATGAGGTCATTGCCGAGTATCAGGCCCGCCGAAATCTGTTGGTCGAGGGCCTGCGAGGCATTGGCCTTGAGGTCACGATGCCCGCCGGTGCTTTCTATCTCGCCATTGCCCTTCCCGTTGATGATGCCGACGCATTCTGCCACTGGCTCGTGGGTGAGTTTGATCTGAACGGCGAGACGGTGTGCCTGGCGCCACTCTCCGGCTTCTACCGCACCGAAGGGCTCGGCAAAAGTGAGGTTCGCATGACCTACGTGCTCAATCAGAACAAGCTCCGCCAATGCGTCGCCATCCTCGACGCCGGGCTCAAGGCGTGGAAGGCTCGCTGAGCGGCGCCGTCCAGAGGCTCCCGCGGACTCCCTGCGTCCAACGACCCAGCCGGACCAGCGGCGATCCCTTTGCATCGGTCAGCAACAACATCCCATCACCGCTTGGCGAACCACCCAGCCGTGCGGTGCGTTGCCCGGTGGCATCAAAGAGATCGAGCCCGCCACCCCGATCGCCTGCGGACATGACCACTTCGGCCACACCACTGGCGTCGCGGACATGAATGCGGCCGGCGCCAGACGTATCCGGCGCCAGATCGATAATGGGGTGCCCTGCCTCATCAACAATCGTCAGACCCGTTCCAACAAGCCGCTTGAGATGTGTCGGCTGAACGCCTCCAAGGAGCGCGCCAGCCACCAGACCCAGTGCCGCCGCTGCCACAAGTCCTCGCTTGGATCGCGATTCAAGACACGAAACCCGTTGCTCCAAACTTTGCATGTGTCATACCTCCTCAGAGACCGCCACAGCGTATCCGCTACACGCCACTTTGGGCATTGTTGGAGGACCTGCGGCACAACTCCACTACAATGAGCGCCCGTTGGGGTGGTCGGAGCCAAAGGTGCAGGAACTCCCATCTAGTGGAATCATCGGCGTGCAGTGGACACACCGCGTGCTGACATGCCGAAGTGCATTCACCAGCAGTGGCGATGACCTTGCCGCATTGTTTCCCGACGCTCCCAGCCGCGTCCTGGTGGTACTGGACGACGGGCTGGCCACCGCCGCTCCGGACCTGTTGGCTGCCATCACCCAGTGGTCGAGCACCCACACTGATCGCGTCCAGGCCGCTGGAAGCCCTTTGATCGTCCCGGGTGGCGAGCAGGCAAAGAATGACCGAACAGTCTTCGACCAGGTGGTGCGCGCCATCCACGAGCGGCACATTTGCCGGCAGTCCTTTGTGCTGGCCGTTGGCGGAGGCGCCATGCTCGACGCGGTCGGGCTCGCTGCCGCGACGGCCCACCGTGGTGTCCGGATGATTCGACTGCCGTCCACGACGCTTTCGCAAGCCGACGCGGGCGTCGGCGTCAAGAACGGCATCAACGCCTTCGGGGCCAAGAACCTCATCGGCACGTTTGCGCCGCCATGGGCCGTTGTCAATGACGCAACCCTGCTGCCGACCCTCTCCGATCGCGACTGGCGGGCCGGGTTGAGCGAAGCAGTCAAGGTGGCGCTGCTCAAAGATGAGTCGCTGTTGCATGATGTCGAACACGCCGGCGTTGCCCTGCAGAACCGCGACCTCGTCGTCATGGAACGCATCGTCACACGAACCGCTGACCTGCACGTGTCCCATATCGTTGCCGGCGGCGACCCATTTGAAGTGGATCGCGCCCGGCCACTGGACTTTGGGCACTGGTCCGCCCACCAACTCGAACAAATGACCGGCTTCCGGCTCTCCCACGGCGATGCAGTCGCGATTGGTCTGATGATCGATCTGCAATACGCCGCGCTCAAGCATGTCGCCGCATCCTCACTTGTACAGCGTGTCGCAAACTGCCTACAGTCCCTCGGATTTCCGCTCTGGTGTGATGCCATGGGAGACCAGGACCGGCTTCTGGAAGGAATCGAGCGATTCCGAGAGCACCTCGGTGGCGCGCTGGCCATCACGATGGTGGCTGCACCCGAACGCCCCGTCGAAGTTTCGAGCATCGATGTGGATGTGATGCGACAAGCCATTGAATTGACGATGCGACGAGGCACTGATTACATCAGCCGGACTGGGTAGCATGGACGCCATGTCCGCTCCCGAACAGCCATGCCCCTTGTCGCACGATGAGATGGTCGATGCGTGGTTTCTGGAGCACCGCGCCAAGGTGCTCGACCTGTCCGCCTTTCTCGATCGCCTGGATCGGTCGAGCGGCGGCACGAAGGACGACTTTCGAATCGCAGCGCTGCGGGCGGCCATTGCCATCCTGATCGACGGACAAGGTGATCGAACACGGCGGATCCAGATGTCGCTCAGCGATCAATCAAGTGAGCCCATCGACGCGGCGCCCATGCAAGGCGCGCTTGGCGCCCCACTACCGACCGACGCCTCATGAGGTACATCGATCCACACATCCACATGGTCTCTCGCACCACCGACGACTATCGGCGGATGGCGCAGGCGGGCTGCATCGCCATCACCGAGCCAGCGTTCTGGGCGGGCTTCGATCGGTGCAGCGTGGACGGTTTCCGCGACTACTACCGACAACTCACCGACACCGAACCGCAGCGGGCCGCCCAATACGGCATCAAACATCACTGCTGGTTGTGCATCAACCCCAAGGAAGCCGAAGACCTCGGGTTTGCCCGCGAGGTCATGTCGGCGATTCCCGAGTTCCTTGACCGACCCAACGTGCTGGGAATCGGTGAAATCGGGCTCAACAAGAACAGCCGCAACGAACTCTCCGTGCTCGAAGCCCATCTGGATCTTGCCCGTGAGCGGGACACGATGGTGCTCATCCATACGCCCCATCTGGAAGACAAGCACAAGGGCACCATGCTCATCATGGATGCGGTGGACAGCGCCGGACTCGATCCCGATCGTGTGCTGATCGATCACGTCGAGGAACACACGGTCGGTGCCGTGCTCGACCGAGGATTCTGGGCTGGCATGACGCTGTATCCCGATACTAAGTGCACGCCCCAGCGAGCAGTGGACATCCTGGAGCGTTGGGGAACCGACCGCATCTGGATGAACTCGGCGGGCGACTGGGGCGACTCCGATCCGCTGGCCGTCCCGAAGGCCCGCATGGAGATGAGACGCCGCCGCCACCCCGCCGCCATGATCGAACAGGTGACCTTCGGCAACCCCGTCGCCTTCCTCTCTCGCTCACCCAACTTCAGCGTCGATGTCTGAAGCAGTGCGGATCGGCTGGTGCTCCAATGTGCTGAAGAGCGCGACTGCCACGGCCCTGGTAGCGGAATTGGAATCGATCTACGACGTGATTCCCGCGGAGACTCCGCTCGGACTGTGGCTGCCCCAGTCTATGCTTGGATCGGACCTGCGGCCCCTGCAGCGGTGGCTTGCCCACACCGACACACCGCTGCTGGGCCTCAATGCATTTCCGATCGATCGCTTTCACGACGCCGTCGTCAAGACCGCGGTGTATCGACCCCATTGGGGTGATCCTGCGCGGGCCGCGTACACCATTCAGGCCGCGGCGTGCCTAGCCGGCCTCCTTGGCCCTGGCGGAAACGCCGGCTTGACCACCGTCCCAATCGGCTGGCGATCCGACGCGATCAACCTCACCGCGGCCTGCAGGAACATCCGCGCCGTCTGCGATCGTCTCGACGCCATTGCCCGGGAAACCGGCACCACCCTCCACCTTGCCATCGAACCAGAGCCCGGGTGCATCGTGGACACGACTGCGGCACTGGCGAGGCTGGTCACAGATCACGGCCTTGAAGACCTCGCAGCACGGGGTACGCTGCGCGCCTGTCTGGACGCATGCCATCTGGCGATCATGCACGAGTCGGCGTCGGATGCCGTGTCGTCGCTCGCGGGCGCGGGGATCTTGATTGGACGGCTTCAACTTTCCTCGGCCCCGGAAGCCCGGGATGCGGGACATGCCGCCATGCTGCACCTGCGCGAGCCACGGTGGATGCACCAGACGTCGATCCTGCGCGATGGACACGTGACGTTCTTCGATGACTTGCCCGATGCCGACGATGCGCCTCGCGCGGGCATATGGAGAACGCACCTGCACGTCCCGATTCATCTCGAACGCATTGGCTCGCTGCACACGACCCAACAGACCATTGATGAACTGCTGGCGGCAACTGCCTCGCTTGACGATCGGCCGGCTATCGAGGTGGAGACCTATGCGTGGAGCGTGTTGCCAGATGAAGCGCGGGGAAACACGTTGGCCGAAGACATCGCCGAAGAATTAGCTTGGGCTCGATCGCTGGTGGAGGGCCGGCGATGAGCCGGGCACGTAACTGGTATCTGACGCTTCGGGCGGCGAATCTCCCCACGGTCTGGGCGGATGTGCTGCTCGGCGCAGGTCTTGCCCAAGCGGCTTCGGGAACGCTGCACTGGCCACTGCTCGCAGTCGGCATTGGCGTGTCGCTCTTGTATCTCGGAGGCATGGCGATGAACGACGCGGTCGATGCCGCCTTCGACCGTGGCAATGCGTCAACACGCCCGGTCGCCGCCGGTCGAATTTCGCCCCGGCTGGCCATGCTGGTGGCATCGGTGCTGCTCTTCGCCGGATTCTCCGCCGTTGCGTTCGCAGAAGCAGGCCAGCACGCATCACGGTTCACCATGGACGCAGCAGCCGTGTTGGTTGTGCTCATCCTCCTGTACCAATGGACACACCGCCGCAGCATCGTGCTCGCGGCTGTCTTCATGGCGCTCTGCCGGACGAGCATTCCGATCATCGTGTCATTGACACTCCAGGGCTGGGTGGCCGACCAGATCTGGGTGGCCGCCTTGGCCATCGGTTGCTGGACGGTCGGCATCACGCTGCTTGGGCGTGGCGAGCGTGGTGGCGAGCGGATGGTTCCGAGCGGCATCCTGTGGCTGTTGGCGGCCGCCTTGGCGTGCATTCCGATGGCCGCGACCAGCGGAGATCTCACCGGCGTCACGCTGGGCCTGCTGATCGTGTGGGTCGCGTGGGTGCCCACCGTGTACAGGCGGTACGCTGCTGGCCAACACGGTCAAGCAGTGTGCTGGGCCATTGCCGGGCTGGCCGTTCTGGACTCGGCCTTACTCCTGAGCGCAGGCCACGCCGGCTTCGCAGCAGCTGCCTTGGTGTGCGCCGCAGCCGCCTTGGGCGGACAGCAACTCGGTGGAGGATCCTGAGAGACCGCCATGCCCCATCGAACAGCCATCATCAACCTTGTGGCGCTCACCCATGACCAACTCGGAGATATGCCGCGGCTCTCGGCCCTCTTGTCTGGGGGCAGCACGGCGAAACTCCAACCACACTTCCCCGCCGTCACCTGTACCAGTCAAACCACGATGCTCACCGGCGAGCCGCCCGCAGTACACGGCATCGTCGGCAATGGCTGGCACGACCGGAAGACGGGCAAAACACGCTTCTGGCAGCAGTCCGATGGCCTTGTGGAGTCCGAACGAATCTGGAACCAGCTGCGGAGGCTGGACCCTTCCATCACCACGGCCAATTGTTTCTGGTGGTACGCCATGTACGCCGGCGCCGACGTGTCCATCACGCCGCGGCCGATGTATCCGGCCGATGGCCGCAAGATCCCCGACATCTGGACGGCCCCCGAAAGCCTCCGTGATGCGGTGCAAGCCGAGTTAGGGCCGTTTCCGCTGTTTCGGTTCTGGGGCCCTGCGGCGGACATCGCCAGTTCCAAATGGATCGCGGATGCCGCTCGCTTTGTGAACAGCACCATTGACCCGACGGTGTTGCTGGCCTACCTGCCGCACTTGGATTACGGACTGCAGAAGTTCGGCCCAGGCAGTACAGCGATGCGCCAAGAGCGCAGCGCCTTGGATACCGTCGCGGCGGATCTCATCGAGGAACTCATGACCGGCGGCCGCCGCATCCTGCTCGTCAACGAGTACGGCATTTCGCCGGTCAGCGATGCGATCGCGCCCAACAGACTCCTGCGATCACATGGGCTGCTCGCGATCCGGCGCGAACTCGGCCGGGAACTGCTTGATGCCCCCGCCAGCAAGGCCTTTGCCGTCACCGACCATCAAGTCGCCCACGTGTATGTGTCCGAACAGGATCGCATCGGCGAGGTTGCGACGCTTCTGGAGGCGTTGGACGGTGTCGACGCGGTACTGCAGGGCGACTCGATCGCAGCCGCGGGCCTCGACCATGCCCGAAGCGGCGACATCGTGTGTATCGCCGCCGCCGAGCGGTGGTTCTGCCACGACTGGTGGAACACGCCGGCCGAGGCCCCCGACTATCAACGGACGGTCGACATCCACCGGAAGCCCGGGTACGACCCACGGGAGCTGTTCATCGATCCAGCCATTCGATTTCCGCGCCTAGCCATCGCTGCGCGACTGGCCCGCAAGCGGCTTGGCTTCCGCGGCCTGATGGACATCATCCCGCTTGACACCGCATTGGTCCGCGGCAGTCACGGTCGCTGCGACCCCCACCTCGATCCATTGCTGTGGTGCAGCGAATCGATTGAGCTTCCCGAACGCCTGCCGATGGCAGAAGTTCCGGATCTGATTCAACGGATTGTGCTTGGGTGATGCCTCAGCGCCACAAGAGCATCAGAATGGCCAGATCCGTACGGTCGACCGCTCCGTCGTTGTTGAGATCGCCACCGCGGCGCGCCACTTGCGTGGCGTCGGACTTCGAACAGATACTGCCGTCGCCGCGGTAGCGGCCACCGGCCGCCAGGCAATCGACTTCTTCTGCTTGCACGCACACGCTGGCACCCAGATCACAGCCGCCAACTCTGTATGCGGCCCGAGCCACCTGGTCGTTGCCCACCACCGAGTCGGTGGTGGTTGAAAAGGCACAGGCCGATGCGGTCATGGACGTTCGGAACCCCAGATACATCGCGCCGCCGCGGGCACCGGCGCGATTGCGCTCGAATTTGCAGTCCAACACCTCACCAGCCGACTCCAATGAACACACGCCACCCCCCTGATACGCAGCGCGATTGGTCTCAAATCGGCAGCCTCGCAGCACCGGACCACTGCCCTTGGCCGCAAAGAGCCCGCCCCCGGAATAGCTCGCTTTGTTGTCAATGAACGTGCAGTCAAGCAGGACCGGGCGACTCGACACGCTCAACAGACCGGCCCCCTTCTCTGCGGAGTTTCCTTTGAACATGCATCGCTCGAATCGCACGTCGCCACCCTTGCCGCAGTAGGCCCCGCCGCCGTTTCGGTTGACGTGGTTGTTCGTCAAAATGCAATCACGAAGTGTCGGCGATGCGCCGAGGGCAAGCAGGCCACCACCGAGCGCAATTTCGGCGCCGTGTGTTCCGACGTGTCCGGTACCGCCGGTGAGGGTCAATCCTTCAAGCACCGTGCCGGGGCCTTCGGCTGTGATGCACCGCACCACGCTGTCGCCGAGGCCCGTGGCGTCAATAATTGTCTTCACCGCCCCGTCGCGACCGCGAATCAGAATGGACTTGCCTCGCAGGTCAATCTGCTCCAACCACCGACCCGGTCCGACGTCAATCACGTCGCCTGCCTTGGCGGAGTCAATCGCGTGTTGAATGGACAGCACATCCTCCGGCACCCGAATGGTGCCAGCGGATGCCACCGCTGCAAACAGCAGCGTGATCATCACGATCAATCCATGTCGACAAGTATTCAATCCACTGCTCCGCGTGTCCGGCTGGATCCCCAACCGGCACCCCACAGAATGCCTCCGCATCTGGCTGCGGCCACCTGCCATCCCCGACAGACGGCAATCCACTCTGCCATGCCGTTGGGTCGTGCGGCCTAGACCACCTATCACGGCATGCCAACCACGCATGATCCATCTCTTCGTCGCCGAAAGGGCATAAGTTCCTCGAGATTCTGCGTTTTTCCCACCAGCCCCCAGAGAGCCCCATAAACAAGCCCCTACGGCAAGATTACGCTCGCTTGGCCTATAGGGTGATGACCTCGTCGTGTGCCACATAATCGAGCAGCTCGGCGTACCGGGCCCAGCCAATGATCGCCCGAAGGGTGGCCGCGATCGAGCCCCACACGAGCGTAAAGGCGAGTGAGAGTATGAAGGCCGCGAGGCACCGAGCCAAACTCAGTGCGACGTAGCCCGGAAGCGCACCGATCGACAAGTCGATTGGCACTGCTCTGTCATAGGTGCCGCTGACCTGACGCCCATAGAGCATCAACATTCCCAGAAACGCCAACAACAGACCGAGGAGGACCACATCGACTCCGGGCGTCCGACGCGAAAGCTGGCTGAGATTGCGTGCCCCCATCAGGCCCACCGCCATGTCGCCTCCTGCTGCTGTTCCCTTGGCCGATTCGGTTCGGTATCCTGTGGCCCAAGCCCCATCGGTCCACCATACCGAGCCTGTGGATTCTGAGCGGGAGCCTTGGAGCCAGCCGCTTGAACCCAACCAAGGACCAGCACCGGGCCGACCAGATTTTCGCCGAGGCGCTCGACCGTCCGCCGTCAAGTCGAACCGCGTTCATCGAAACCACCTGTGGCGAGGATGCAGAACTCAGAGACGAAGTCACCGAGATGCTCGCCCACTATGCGTGCGCCGAGGACGCTCTGACCAAGACACGAACCACCCACCGTATTTCCGGCCGGCCCGAGGTTGAGCAGATCGACATTCGTACCAACACCGGGCAGACGGTCGGCACGTGCAGGCTCGATGGCCGGCTGCCCGACGACGGGTTGTTCGAGCGATGGGCCACCAAACGTCAGGGTGATGGTCCCGCCGCCGTTCTTTCGTTGGCGCGACAGCGGCTCTCGCTCGACGACGCCCGCCAGGTCGGCCTGCACGCAGAAATGCTGCTTCGACTGGACCACCCCGGGCTGCCTCGGGTTCTTGAGGCCGGCACGGTCGACCTCGGCCGCGGCCCTGAAGCGTTCTTTCTGGTGGAACACATTGACGGCGAGCCACTGTCCGACACGAGCGCCGCGTCAACGAGCGATCTGCGTCACCGGGTCGAGCAGCTGATCCCATTGTGCGATGCCTTGCAAGAACTGCACTTTCACGGACTGTTCCACGGCCGGTTGACCGCTTCACGGTTGCTCACCCAGGACAAGGGGAACATGCGGCTGGCCGATCCCGGCCTGCTCGCCTCACTGGCCCGAGCGCTCCCCGAGTCGGCCGCAGCCGAGAAACTCCGCAGTTATGGTGACGCGCCCGAACGCCCGGTGCTTTCACCGCTGTCGCTTGACGGACGAGTCGATGTTTTTGACCTCGGCCACTTGCTCCAGCAGTGGGTTGGTGAGCACCACGGACCGCTAGCCAACAAGCTCGGCATGATTGCCGAGAAGGCCATCAGCCACGACCGACAGGACCGCTTCCGCAGCGCCGGGGAGCTCGGAGATCAATTGCAGGTGGTCCTCTCCCCCCCCGCCCACGGCGCCGAAGCAGACGACCCACTTTCAGGACTCACGCCGCTGACCGCCACGCTCCTTGTGGTGGTGACTGCAGCGGCCTTCTTCGCCCTCGGCGTCGCGCTTGACGGCTGGCTCTTCTGACAGGGATCTGGTCAGCGACGGCGACGAGAACGAACGCCCGCCAATGCCAACACGGCCACGACACTGGGAGCCGGCACGGTCAGGAAATCGATCGCCACGGCATCGAGGCTGGAGTGAGCCCCGGCAGTCTGAAACAGGACGCCGAGTTCGCGAATGTCGGCGGTGATCGCGGACAGGTCAAAGGCGTAACTGACATTGGCGATCGCCCCGGTGCCGCCACCGAAGTCCACCTCTTCCCAGTAGTTGAACGTTACGTCGCCAAACAAGGCGCCTTCTTCGCCACCCTCGATGCCGTCGGTCCAGACGAGCATCAACTGATCGTAGAGCATCTCGGTGCCGTGCATTGAAATGTTCGCCACCACCTGCTGCACATCGGCATTGGAATAGGTGTAGGCGTGGATGTTCAGGGGACCGCCAAATCCGTAGATATTGCCTTCGCCGCTGATGAGGGCGCCATCACTGAAATTGAACAGCAGTGCCTCGCCGCTGGGAAATGGCTCGCTGGTCGGGAAGTTGGGGCCGGTCTCGCCGGCGGCCGACGAGAAGCTCTCCCATTGATACCAGTTGGCAGTGGCATCACCCCGCCACGCAGGTGCGTCCTCAACGAGGAAGTCAGCCATGGTTGGGCCTGCACACAGCAGGCCGGCAAGAACACTCGTTCGCATGAATTGCATCACACTCTCTCCTCATGGGCCCAGTCGGGCCGCTGACATGTCAGTCTCAGACGCCCCACCCACCGATCACGGTCAGTAGATCGTCCACGTCTATGATTCCAGACTCGTTCAGATCTGCCGGGCAGCACGGGCACCGGCCATAGGCTTCTAGGACGGCGAGCAGGTCTTCCACATCGACGCTGCCATCGCCTGTCACGTCGCCCGCAACGCCACTGGGTGGTTCAATCACCACGCTCAGGGACAACGCAGCCGGCGATGCCACGCCAAGTTTGATGAGCACGTTTTCTTTGAAAATCCAGTCGGGATAGTTGTTGTCGCCGCCGGACCCGGGCTTGGATGCGGGGTGCAGGGATGTCACCATGAACTCGACCAGTCCCTCCGAGACCGCCTGCCTCAGGTAACACTGGACGTCTGGGTCATCGACATCAACCTCGAAGCGGAGCGGTACATAGGCGGGAATCAAAGCACCGGGGGGGACACCATCGGCGATGCCGACGGCCCACATGTTTGGATCAAACGCCTCAGTCAGGTTGTTGGAAATGTCCCGCGGCGCTCCACTGGCGTCAAAGTCGATCGGAAAGCAGTTCCGAACACCATTGGCCATCGCCTCACCAAATTCGCCGTCTTCGCCGAAGGACCAGCCGGTCCAGCCGTTGCGAAAGGAGACTCCGCTCAGATTCGTCGGTCGGCCAGCATCTGAGTCGGCCGGACCATCGGGCTCGTATGTATTCAGGGAGTCGGCCGTCGGGTCGTACGGAATGTCATCGGACGCGATCGATAACTCGACCGTGCATGCCGCGATGCGATAGGCACGCGGCGGAAGGCCGGGCTCGATGTCGCTGCCCGAAATGAATCCTAGGAGCACCTGGCCATCCCGATCATCGAAGGGATAGTCGCTCAAGTACGCGCTGAAAGTCGAGCCGACGCTGCGAGACCCGGGCGCCGTATTGAAGGCGTAATTCCATCGATCGTAGTCCGGGCTCGGCAGTAGAATCTCCGCTGGCCCGGCTGCGGCCAACGAAAGCACCAGCAGATTGAACATCATCACGGCTCCATAGCGGGGATCGAGCGACGAATACTATTGCGACTGCTTTGCAATTGCAATCCTTGTTCGGATAGACTAAACACTTTCACGCCCCATTCTTAGACCCCATCGTGGAACCCTCAATGGCGCGTCCTGCCTTCACTTTGATTGAACTGCTCGTGGTGATCGCCGTACTCGGCATCCTGGCAGGGATCATCCTGCCGGCAGTGGATGCGCTCTCGGGGGCCGCCTCGACGACCCATGAGCGAGCGGCAGCCAAGGGATTGATCGCCGGCTGGCGACAATGGAGTCTGGACCACAATGGAGAACTGCTGCCCGGCCAGCTAGACCTCACAGCCCCGCTGCCAGCGTCTGAAGCTCCAGTTGTCTTCAATGGGACGCCAATCCCCGAGATCGCTCGAAGACGATGGATTTGGAGGTTGATGCCCTATCTCGATGATCCACTCGAGGCGCTTTGGGTAAATGACCAGCGAGGATTTTGGGAACGCAATCTGCAGAATGCCTCCGATCCAGCGACGGGTGTGTATCTGACCACCCTGCACCCATCCTTCGGACTCAACACCGACTTTCTCGGTGGCCGGCAGTCCAATGCGTGTGACACATGGGTACTCACGCAGTACATCCAGTCACAGGACCCGGGTGCCCAGCCACTGTTCAGCGATGCCCTTGCCAAGATCCGCCGACCAGCCGACCTCATCGCCTTTGCCTCAAGCCGCGGACCCTTTCAGGACGCCGAAGCCGATCGCACTGTGCAAGGCTATTGGCGACTCGCGCCACCGTGGAAGCCGGCTGCCGACGGCAGCGCCCCGCGGTGGGACCTCACCAGAGATGGCCGCTTTGTGAGCCCGGACCCGGGAACGAACCCTGAGTCCACCGGCGGATTTCTCTCGCCACGCCATCGCAGCCGCATCGTGGTCGCCGCCCCTGACGGCCACGTCAACCTGCAGCCATTTGAGGCGATGGGGAGCATGCGGCGGTGGGCGGATGCGGCCACAGGGCCACATTGGGCACCGAGTGTGCCGTGAGCGGAACCAGCGGCGAGTTTGACAACAGCCAATGGCTCACCAGATACTGACCGGACGGCGAGGCGCTCACGCTTCCGTGGAGGTGCGGCATGTACAACCCACATAGCTTCAACGATCGGCTCGACCGTGGATGGCGGTGCATCGAAGACGAGGATTGGTCGAGCGCTGCGAGCATCCTCCAGTCCGCCTTGGCCACCGACCCGCACCGCAAGGCCACACGGGCTGGCAAGGCTGCAGCGTTGCTTGGTCATGTCCTGCTGAAACTGAATGATCCCAACCAAGCATTCTCCGCCTTCGATGAGGCCATGCAGATCAACGTCCGAATTCCAGCGCTCCGATCGGCACGCGGCATGGCGCTGCTCCGCGCTGGCATGGACAACGCGGCCATCGACGCCTTCGAAGACGCGGTCTTGTGGGACCGGACGCTCATCCCCATTCAATACGATCTGGGAAACCTGTACCTGCGGACGGGCAATGTGGCCAAGTCCGAGGCCGCCTATCGGGCAGTCCTTGAACTCGACCCGAGTCATCTGGGAACGCTGACCAACCTTGGTGACCTGCTGACCCGAACGAACCAATTGACCGAGGCGATTGAGGTGCTCCGCCGCGCCCGCGAGGTAGATCCTCGGTCATGGGAGGTCAACACAAATCTCGCCCTCGCCCTGGCCAAGGCAAAGTGCTGGACCGAGGCGATTGATCTGCTTGATTGGCTGGCACGAAACTTCCCTGAGTGTCCCCGCACGCGGGTGCTGCGGGCGCGCGTGCTCCGATGCGCTGGCCTCGGGTCAGTGGCCCTTCCCCACCTCGGTGAATCGATCGACTGGGGGCGTTGGGACGCAGCCCGCTATGAGATCCTTGGGTTGATTCATGCGGACCGTGGCAACACCGATCAAGCCCTCATGTTCTGGAGCGAGGCGATCGCCCTCAATCCCAAAATGGCCAGAGTCTGTGTCCATGCAGCGGAGTACCACATCAAACGCCAAGAGTGGGAGCAGGCCCGCCAGGCCATTCAGAAAGCAGTCGCCATCGACTCGCGGCGGCCCGCCTCCTGGATCGTCCATGGCCGCATCGATTTCGCGATGAATCACCTTGATCTGGCTGCTGAGGCCTTCCAGCGGTGCCTGATGGTCGATCGTAAAGCCGATGAGCCCCATTTCTGGCTCGGACGAATCCACCTTCGTAGGCACGATCGACGCAGCGCCGCCGCATCGCTTGGCAAGCTCGATCAGTTGGAGTCACCGTGGGCAGCCGAATTGAGGCCGTTCGTCGACACGACCTGACTGCCTCGAAGATCGAAGGAAACTCTTCATCGCACAATCCCAACTACCCTATGGGATTCTGACTGTCTTTCCTTGAGGAGAATGCGTCATGGCCATGTTGCTGCTGCTTGTCGGACTTGTCATTGCAATTGGGCTCTTTGCGTGGGCGTTTTCGTCGCCGAGTCCCGCGATCAAAGTCGGCGGGGCCATCGCAGCCCTCGTCGTGTTGTTCTTGTTCGTGCTATTCAGTTCGATCAGACACGTGGCCGAAGACGAGGTCGGCATCGTCATCAAACACTACGGGGACGAGTTGCCATCTGGCACCATCATTGCGACCAAGGATGAGAAGGGCCCGCAAGCTCGAATTCTGGGGCCCGGTTGGCACTTCTGGCTCTGGCCGGGGCTCTACGACGTCGAGATTGAACCAATCGTCACCGTGTCGAGTGAACAGGTCGGGCTCATCACCGCTGTTGATGGCGGACCACTCCCAAAGGGCCAGGCCTTTGCCGCCGAATGGGAACAACCAGCCGACATGCTGCGCGCCGAGTACTTCCTCGGCGATGGTCTGGGCAACCGAGGACCCCAAGCATCGGTGCTGAAGCCCGGCAACTACCGGCTCAACACGCGGCTCTTCAAGATTGATCTGACCGATGCGACCAACATCCCCAAGGCCATGATCGGAGTCATCAAGTCCAACGTTGGCGAGTCGCCCGCGCCTGTGGACGGCCAGGTGGCCAGCGTCGTCGAGAAAGGCCAGCGGGGCATCTGGAAGGAACCACTGCATCCCAACAAGCTCTACTTGAACACCAAGGCCTTCGAAGTGACCCTGCTCTCAACCGAGCAGCAGATTATCCGCTATGGAATTGGCCCTGCGGCCCAGCAGGGAACGGACGGCCGAGAGATCGAAGTGCGAACATCCGACGGATTCACCTTCCCGGTCGATGTGCGGGTCGAGTTCCGAATCGAGGCCACCGATGCGCCGCAGGTCGTGGCCGAATTCGGCGGCGATGACGTCAAGTTGCAACGGTACCTTGCCTCGGTGGTCAGGGCGATCTTCCGGAACAACGCCGAAAACGTGAAGGCGCTCGACTACGTTCAGCAGCGATCTCAGCAGGAGTCCTCGAGCACGACCAGCATCCAGAAGGAAATGGGTCAAGTGGGCGTCAGCGTCAATGCCGTCCGCATCGGCCAGATCGGCGATGACGCCTCGCTCGGCGAGTTGCTCAAGACGCAGACCGACCGCGAGATCGCGTTGCAGGAGCAGATCACATTCCAAGAGCAGCAGCGCGCGGCAGAAGAACAGAAGGCGCTCAGCCGCACCAAACAGGAGGCCGAGGAGGAAGCCAACCTGGCAACCGCCACCTACGCGGTCAAGATTGCAGAGCAGTCCAAGGAACAAGTGCTCATCGAAGCATCGGCCGAGGCCGAGGCCATCAAGATCAAGGCCGAGGCCCAAGCCGAATTGTTCCGCAAACTTGCCGAGGAGATCGGCATGCAGAACGCGGCCCTGCTGGAACTCCTGAAAATCATCGGCGAGCGAGAGATCGAAATAACGCCGCGTGTGATGGTGGTCGGCGACTCAAGCGGAGGCGGCCACGAAGGCACGGCGCTGATCGGCACGATGCTGGACACGATGGTGCAGCGTTCGGAACCGAAGTGAGTTCTATCGCACGGTGATCTGGCCCATCCACCGTTCGTCGCTGGAGGCCAGACCGGTGCCGGGGCGAACCAGCGCCAGGCTCAGGATCGTCTCGCCCGGGCCGACCGCTTCAAACCGCAATTGCTGCATGCCGATCAAGTCGTTGCGGGCCTTCTGCTCGTCCGTCTGCTCGTATCGATTGCCGTCGGGCATCAGGACCGACGCTTCCGGCCGCCGCAACATCTGCCACACGCGACCTGCGGTGGGACTCTCGGGCAGTTCCACCAGCAGAATCTGGCCGACGCGCAGTTCGATCACTTCGCCAGCCTCGGCCAGACCAACGAGCACGTCCTGCCCTGCGCCCGGGCGGCTAGTTCGAGTGCTGGCGCACCCGGACACGCCAAGTCCAGACACGATTGCCAAGATCAAGACTGCCACAATGCCAAGACATCCAAATGGGTTACTCATGCCGGAAGTGTACGCTCACCTATAGAATCCACGCCATTCCACCCAACGGAGCCCCCGATGTCCACTACTACCGCCGCTCAGGCCGTGTCCGAGGAACTCATCGACCGCCATGGTGCCTCCTGCCGCAACCGCATTGAAACCGGCGTCGCCCGGGTTCAAGGACGCTGGACCGATGAGGACGGTGCCGAGGACGCGATGCGGGCGTTCTGCCTCGATCACTTTGTTGCCGACCCCACCAGATTGTCCGACTTGGTCGACCGCCTCGAAAGAGCGACCGAGCAGATCGGCGGACACCTGTATGAGATGCACCGCACGCTGCGACGATGGTCGGATCTCCGCGGTGAGCGCATGGACGAGATCGACGATCTCCTTGCCACATTCGACCCGGCGCCGGATCTGAGCGATCAGTTCTACAAGCAGAAGATCGCGTTTGTGGCGCTGCTCAACCTTGATCGCCCTGACCTGCAGACGATGCTGGAAGAGGGCGAACACTGGACGGCGGCTCAGTGGACAGCTGTGCGGATCTGCCGCGGCTTCGGGCCGCGTATCCCGGCTGAAGTGTCCGAACTGGCCCGTGATCTCGGGCACCGCGCTGACACATTCGTGTCCGACTTCCACGTACCCGTCGGAACATTGGTGACACCGGACGGCAGCAGGCCATTCGACGCGGATCGCAAACTGCTGGCGCACTGGATTATTCGAGAGGAAATCCGTGGCGGCTACGCAGATCCTGAGGGACTTCCTCGGCAGCGCGCCGTGATGTGCGTCATGGGGCGTCATGTTGACGGCACCATTCCCAAGGCCATCATGAGCGGTGAGTCGCAGGACGACTGGGACCCCGCCGCCAACACGATAGGCGGTGCGGCGGCGACTGAACTGGTCGGACTCGAGCGGTATGAGCGTTGGCTTGACATGTTCACGGTTGCGCGGGCTTACGACGCCCACCACCCCGAGCATCCCACTGCGATTGCGCGTAAATTCGATCTACAGCGTGAGATCCCCGAGGACCGGGTCGAACAATTGCTGCTGGATCTGCTGGAGTCGCCGACTCGAGACCTGTTGATGGAACTCGTCGCCAAGCGGATCGACCGGCCGCTGGAAGCCCACGACATCTACTTCGATCAAATCACCCCCTCACTTCCCATTGAAGCACTCGACGCCCGCGTACGAGATCGCTTTGGAGATCACCGTGGGCTGCAACTGGCCTTGCCGGACCTTCTGCGAGGCCTAGGCTACCCCGGCGGCGCCGCCGACTTTCTCGGCACGCGGATACAGGTAGAAATCGCCCGCGGCGCCGGCCACGCGATGCGGCCGTACCTGCCGGAATACAACGCATGGCTCCGGACCAACAGTCTCGATCACGAACTGGGCTGGGACGGCTTCGACACCGCGATGCATGAACTCGGCCACAACCTCGAGCAACTCATTTCGACGCACTTCGTGCCGCGGCCAGCGCTGCGTGGCGTGCCCAACACCGCGTGTACCGAAGCGTTTGCATTCCTGTATCAAGCCCTCGCGCCACAGGTACTGGGGCTTGGCGAAACAGGCGAAGACGCCGCCAACTGCACCGTGGCGCAGACCATGTTGGAAGCCTGTCAGATTGCCGGACCCGCCTTGCTGGAACTGCATGTATGGCGATGGCTGTATGCCAACCCCGATGCCGATGCGGACGCCCTGCGGGGGCAGGTTCTCAGCACAGCCGAAACGCTGTGGGAGCAGCATTATCGTCGGTACCTCGGGCGCGACCAATACGCGACCCTGGCCGCCTATCAGCACATGATCGGGTACCCGCTGTATCTGGCCGATTACGCCCTCGGCCACATCATCAGCCACCAGATTCGAAGCCACGTCCAAGGCCGCGATCTCGCAGCGGAGACCCACCGAATCTGCTCCATTGGACGCATCACACCCGATGGATGGATGCAGCGGGCCGTCGGAACAGGAATCGACGCGACCGCGCTGGGCCACGACGCCGGCAAAGCCTGCCGGCAACTGCTGCAGGGAGCTTGACGTGAGCACACCGGACGTATTGCTGCTGGAGCGAATTCACCCCGACGCCGAGAACGTATTCGCCGACGCCGGCCTGAGCGTCGGACGATGTGACGCAGCGCTCAGCGGCGCAGCACTGGCCGCCGAACTCGACGGTGTTCGACTGCTCGGGCTGCGCTCCAAGAGTCGAATTGATGCCGATGTCCTGAAGGGAGCCACCTCGCTTGAAGCGGTCGGCTGCTTTTGCATCGGCACCAACCAAGTCGATCTCGCTGCTGCGGCCGCGATGGGCACCGCCGTCTTCAACTCGCCGTTTTCAAACACGCGCAGTGTCGCAGAGATGACGATGGCAGAAGTCATCGCCTTGCATCGAAGACTCTTCGATCGATCGATGCAGCTTCATCAGGGCAGGTGGCAAAAGTCGGCCGCCGGAGCCCACGAGGTGCGTGGCCGCACGATCGGCATCGTCGGATATGGGCACATCGGATCGCAGGTGTCGGTGCTGGCCGAGGCGCTCGGCATGCGGGTCCTCTTTCACGACACCCTGCCGCGGATGGCGCTGGGAAATGCGCGGCCATGCAAGTCGCTCAACGAAGTGCTCAACCAGTCGGATGTTGTGACGCTGCATGTTCCGGCGACGGCGGCGACCCACCACCTCATCGGAGCGGCACAGCTCGAACGAATGAAACCCGGCGCCGCGCTCATCAACAACGCTCGAGGAGACGTGGTTGATCTCGATGCCTTGGCCAAGGCCATTGCATCGGGTCAGATCGGCGGCGCGGCCTTGGATGTCTTCCCGGAGGAGCCAGGAAGCAACGATGGCGACTTCGTGTGCCCACTTGCTGGCGCGGCCAATGTCATTCTGACGCCGCACGTCGGCGGAAGCACCGAAGAAGCCCAGTCGCAGATTGCCGTGGACGTCGCCATGAAATTGGCTCGATTCACATGCACCGGTACCACCACCGCATCGGTCAACATCCCGGAAGTCGACCTGCCTGGGCATCACCCCGAGCACTCACGCATCCTGCACTTTCACCACAACGTGCCCGGTGTACTCAGCAAGCTGCACGCAATCATCGCCGAATCCGGCGCCAATATCCATGCCGAGTATCTGCAGAGCCAGGGTGCGGTGTCCTACGTCATCGTGGACATCGATGCCGTCAAGAACGACGCCATCGCTACCCGGATCGCTGCGCTCGATGAGACGATCAGACTGCGGCTGCTCTAGCAGCCGCGCGAAGAGACGGAAGGCTCACCCGTTACAGATCGCTCATGCCAGCACATGTGCAAATGAGATTACGATCGCCAAGTGGATTGTCCACTCGTCCGACCGGCGGCCAGAACTTTCGCTCCCGCAGCCACGGCAGTGGCCATGCTGCTTCTTCGCGGCTGTAGGGGTGTGTCCAGGTGTCGCTCGTCACCATCGCCACGGAGTGCGGCGCGTTCTTGAGGACATTGTCGCCGCGATCGACCGAACCAGATGCAATCGCTGCAATCTCGCCTCGAATCGCGATGAGCGCATCGCAATACCGATCGAGTTCAGCGCGCGACTCGCTTTCGGTCGGCTCGATCATCAGGGTGCCCGGCACGGGCCAGGACATCGTCGGCGCATGGAAGCCATAGTCCATCAGTCGCTTGGCGACATCGTCGGCCTTGATGCCGGCAGATGTGTCAAAGGGCCGCAGGTCAATGATGAACTCATGGGCGCAGAAGCCCTCGGCATTGCGGAACAACACGTCGTAGTGCCCTTCCAGTCGCTTGGCCATGTAGTTCGCTGACAGAACCGCAATGGACGATGCATGCGCGAGCCCAAGGTCGCCCATCATCGTGATGTACATCCACGAGATCGGCAGAATGCTCGCGCTGCCCCACGGCGCCGCTGCGACGGGCTCGATTCCCGAGTCACCCGCTTCAAGAGGCGACACAACCGGGTGCCCCGGTAGGAAACGCTTCAAGTGATCCGCCACTCCGATAGGGCCGACACCGGGGCCGCCTCCGCCGTGGGGAATACAGAATGTCTTGTGCAGATTGAGATGACACACGTCGGCCCCGATGTCGCCGGGTCGCGCATGGCCGAGCATGGCATTGAGATTCGCGCCGTCCAGATACACCTGTCCGCCAGCCTCGTGCACCAAGTCGCAGATCTCACGGATCGTGTCTTCGAAGACACCATGCGTCGAGGGGTAGGTGATCATGATCGCGCCAAGCCGATCGCGGTTGGCTTGGATTTTGGCCTTGAGGTCCTCAATCGAAATGTCACCGGTGTCACAGGCCACAGGAACAACCTGAAAGCCCGCCACGATGGCGCTGGCCGGATTCGTTCCATGCGCGGACATGGGAATGATGCAGACATCACGGTCGTAGTCGCCATTGGCATGGTGCCAGGCCCGAATGGCCCGCAGTCCTGCAAACTCACCCTGTGATCCGGCATTGGGCTGCAGCGACACGGCCTCAAATCCGGTCAAATCGGCCAACCGCTGTTCCAACTGACTGAAAAGTTGGGCGTAGCCCGACCACTGATCCCGCGGCGCAAACGGATGCAGACCGCCAAAGGTCGGCCAACTCACGGGCAGCATCTCGGAGGTGGCGTTGAGTTTCATCGTGCAGGAGCCAAGCGGAATCATCGAGTGCGCCAGCGAGAGATCCCGCGACTGGAGCCGCGTGATGTATCGCAGCAATTCGGTTTCCGAGTGATGCGTATTGAACACCTCATCAAGCAGATATCCGGACTGCCGCGCCAACGGCGCATCAATGTCCGCCGCATCCTCATCAAGCAGCACGCTTCCGGGGGCGATCGCTTGGAGTACGGCGAGAACATCCTCGTCCGTCGTCGTCTCGTCGAAGGTGATGCCAATGGTCGGCTCGCTTGGGAATCGACGGAGGTTGTACCCAGCGTCGAGCGCCCGTCGCGCCATCCCTTCGGCATCTCCTTCGTCATTGGCGTGGATCAAAGTCGTGTCAAAAACCTCGCCAGTCTGGACCCGCACGCCAGCCGCCTCAAGCGAAGCCCCAAGCCGCTTCGCGGCGGCACGAACACGCGCCGCGATCCGCCGCAGTCCGGTTGGACCATGCCATACGGCGTACATGCCGGCCATGATCGCAAGCAGCACCTGCGAGGTGCAGATGTTGCTGGTGGCGCGGTCGCGGCGGATGTGCTGCTCCCGAGTCTGAATGGCCATGCGGTAGGCCGGTGCGTCAGTGCAATCGCGCGATACACCAATGATCCGACCAGGCATTCGCCGGACGTACTGCGATCGTGTAGCCAAATAGGCCGCGTGCGGCCCGCCGAATCCCATGGGCACGCCAAACCGCTGTGTCGAACCCACAGCGATATCGAAGCCCATGTCACCGGGGGGGGTGATGAGCGCCAAGGAAAGTGGATCGGCGATCATCACCGGGACGGCGCCGGCCGCTTTGGCAGCATCTGCCAGCACCGACCAGTCCCGCACGATGCCTCGCGTATCCGGGGACTGCACCAGCACGCCGCAATATTCGCTTAGATCGGGCAGATTCCCGGTGAGATCGGTGACGTCCAGTTCGATACCCTGCGGCTCGGCTCGTCCGCGGAGCACCGCGAGCGTCTGGGGGTGGCACTGATCCGACACAGCGAAGCGGCGGCGATCGCCTGGCGCAATGCGGCGGCACATCACCATCGCCTCGGCAGCAGCCGTTGCTTCGTCCAGCAGTGAGGCATTCGAGACAGGAAGTCCGGTGAGATCGCTGACCATCGTCTGGTAGTTGAGCAGCGCCTCAAGCCGGCCCTGCGAAATCTCGGATTGGTACGGCGTGTACTGCGTGTACCAGCATGGGTTCTCGAAGATGGAGCGTAAAATGACGGTCGGCAGCACCACATCGTGATACCCCATGCCAATGCACGTACGCACGACGGTGTTCTGCTCGGCCAACGTCGACAACTTCGCAAGCGCCGCGGGTTCTGAGAGCGCCTCGACGCCGCTTGTCAGCGTGGCGCAGATGTCGGCAGGCATCGCGCTGCCCATGACATTGGCGAGTTGGTCACACCCGATCGCATCGAGCATGCCTCGAATGTCTCGCGCATCGGGGCCGACGTGCCGTGATGCAAAGCCACTCAGATCCGGCATCGTCTCCGATGTGTTGTTGGCTGGGGTCGTGTGCTGAGCCATGCACTGCTCCATGCGGCTGGATCCTTGTATCGGGTCCCTTGGAGTCGGGAGAAGAGACGCATTGTAGTGGCCACGGGTCTGACTACGAGCCGATTGACAGGACTTCTCCCTGCTCGAGCGGACGCATTGGTCCGTCGGGGACTTCGGCACCATCGGGCAGATGAATCAACCGGATCTTCGCTTTGATCTGCTCAGGAAGCGTGTCGAGCTCGGCCCACCGTGTGTGTTTGAAGTGACCACCGCACTCATGCACGATGCAGTCGGCTTGGGAAAGCCACTGGATGTGTTCCAATTCAAACTCGCTGTCCCCGGACCAGCCCAGACACGCCGAACCATCCCGCAGCAGGAGCCCTGCGGTGGGAACCGAGTGCCTGCTTCTTCGGCACGACACGCTCAGTCCGGCCACTTCAGAGTCGGTGCCGGGCATCATCGGGCAGGGCTCAAAGTAGTCCTCAAGCGTACTGATGCCACCGTTGTCCTTCGTAGCACCATCCATCGCTGGCCCGAGCCGCTCCCAGACACGATCGAGGACCTCAGGCAATGCGTGCAGCCGCGGTCGAACTGGATGGTCCGTCAGATACCGCCGGGCAAATCCGACGGTCTCCAATCCGTTGCAGTGATCGCCGTGCAGATGGGTGAGCAGGATGTCGTTGACGTGGTGCACATCGATTGAAAGACCGGCTCGCTCGCTCGCCGTCCGATACATGGCCAGCGGCGGCCCCGGGCAATCGATGGCCACCAAACCTTCTGGAGCCTCCACAATGGCGCTGGAACCATACGAGTAGGCGCTGAATGCGTCGCCGATGCCGGTCACAATGATTCGCATGCTGCCATGGTCCCATGAATAGGCGTTTCGTGCCACGTCTATGTCCAGACTGATAGACTTCGGGCGTATAGTTTGAGTGGCTGGTCTGTTCTGTCGCGGAGACCGTCCGCTCAGGAATCAGAATCAGCGAGCCCCTCATCCCACAGGAGTGCCTCGTGCGAGCCACGCACCAACAACGCCCCCGGACCCTGGCGCTGATCCTTCTGGCGATCATGGGCTTGGCGATCGGGGTGCCCACTGCGACCGCTCAGGATCGCGAGACCGCCCTGCTCAATCGACTCGAGCAGCAGATGCTTGACGCGGAGATCGATCGCAGGCTTCAGGATCACCGCGGCCAGACCTTTGGTGAGCAAATGACCCTCGACTATGGCGCATCTTTGCGTCTGGGTTGGGCGAAACTCGACGACGCCAACTTCCAACCCTATGGGTTGCGACAATATGAAGCCAATGTGTATCTGCAGGCGACGATGGCCGGTGGACATCGCGTCTTTGGCAACCTGCGGTTTCTGTACAGCCAGTACTACAACAGCGACAACTCGAACAACGGTCTGCTTCAGCCCTTGGGCAACCGCTACTGGTATCAATTCGATCTCAGCGATTGGCAGCAGGCCAATGAGGGTTCGGTCGGATCGCTTGACTTCACGATCCGTGCCGGTCGACAGTTCGTGACCTGGGGCTCCGGTCTGGTCTGGAGCAATGATCTCTACGGCGCCAAGGTGCGAGCCGATTGGGAAGGATTCACCCTGGAGGGGCTCGCCGGCGTCTCGGCCCGCAGCGGGCTGTATGACTTCGATGTCAGCCGACCCAACTACGACTCGGATACCAATCGACACATCTGGGCGGTTCGGGGGCAGTACCGCATCTCGCCTGAACTGGCCCCCTTCGTGGCGTACTTTGTTCAGCGGGACCACAATGACGACAATGTGCTGCTGCCGTTCTTCGGACCCACCGAGTTCGAGTATGACTCGGAGTATCTCTCCTTCGGCACCGATGGTTCGATCGGCAATCAATTCCTGTACACCCTGGAGATCTGCCACGAGTCCGGTACTGGCTACTCCACGCCCATTGTCTCGCCCGCAGGGCCGATCCAGACGCAAGAGAACATCGACGCGTGGGCCGGTGTCCTCAACATGGTCTACTTGCTGCGAGATGATCAACTGAGCCGCATCGAAGCGACACTCGGATTCGGAACCGGCGATGGCGACCGGCTCTCGAGTTCGTCAACAATCGGCGGCAACTGGCCGGGTTCGCCCGACAACGCCTTCAACAGCCTCGGCTACATCAACACCGGGTTGGCGCTCGCTCCGAGCATGACCAACCTGCTGATGGCCCGACTCGGTGCCAGCACAGGCATCCCCGTGAATCCTCGCCGCCCAGATGACCTGCGAGTCGGAACCAACTTCTTTGTGTTTGGCAAGGCAACGGCCGGAGCGCCGATCTCGGCGCCGTCCACGGCCAGCCGATTCGTTGGATGGGAATGCGACTTCAACGTGGATTGGCGAATCAACAGCGACGTGAGTTTCAATTTCCGATACGGCCTCTTTGTTCCCAACGGCGGCAACCCCGAACCGATCGATCAGGTGAGACAGTTCGTCTATGGAGGCCTCAGTTATGCGTTCTGATCACCGCCTGTTGCTGCTGGTGATGGCCGCGACACTGATGGGTGGATGTACGCTTGGCCAGCGAACCACAGTCGACGCTCCAGCCTCCGTTCAATTCCCAGCGGACGGCGACTCGCTGGACTTCTGGGATGCCCTGGAGACCCAGTCCGTCACCACCAATGACGATGCCCTGCATGGCCTGCTTCTGCTGGTCCACCAGCAGCCCCCAGCCAACAATTGGGAGGAACGCGTGGCCGCCGCCCGGTCCCGCGGGTGGATTCAGAGCGATCAGGAGCCCCCTGCCCCCTTTGAATCGGCCCAAATAGGCTTTGTGGCCGTATGCCTCTGTCACGTGCTGGATGTGCAGGGTGGTCTCTCTCTGCGGCTTTGGGGACGGATTCCACGATATTGCACGCGCGAGTTGGTTCACATGGGGGTGATACCCGGCATAACTGAACATGAGGCCCTGACTGGGGCCGAATTCATCGCGTTGCTCGGCGCCGCCGAGCAGCGTCAACTCATCGACCGCGCGTGGGCTGCCCAGACCAAGGAGCCGCCCGCCGCGGCTTCATCCGGCGAGGGCCCCGCCCCCGCCCCCGATACGCCGGCGAGCGATTCGCCGTCGGAGCCCCCGGCCGACAACGAATCAACAGCCGGAGAAGGCGAGGCAACGTCATGACGATGCATCACGCCCGACACACCGTGGCCGCCCTGTCGATTGCACTGACGCTCGGAGGGCTGGCAGGCGCCGACGAGAATGCGCCCATTGAGACCGCAACAACCCAGCAGAGCCTCCAGCCCGTGGTCCCATTGACCCGCCAAGCTGTGCAGGACAGGCTCGCAGCACTCAAGAAGATCGCCATCGAGGCCGCCAAGGCCTTGCCGGAGGGCGAAACAAAGGTTTTGCGCGCCATCATTATGGAACTCGCAGGAAAGGTGCAGTGGCGGCAGGAGTCGACTGGCAAGTGGAAGTCGGCCGCCAAGGACGACATCCTCAAGCCGGGTGCCATGATTCGAACTGGCCTGCACTCCTGGATGATGCTTCGTATCGGCATCAATGCCAATGTGCTGGTCGACAGCGGATCTCGGGTCAGCCTTCCGCAAATCGTGCACGCTGGCAAAACGCTCAAGACGACGGTGCAGGTCCAGCGTGGCCGAGCAGACGTTGAAGTTGGCCATGTCGGCCTGACCAATGACTTCTCGGTATTGACGCCCTCCGGCGCCTTGGCTGTTCGAGGCACCGGCTTGGCCGTGTCGCACAATGCCCTGCAGGGCACACAGGTCTTCGGCTCCCGAACCAACGCGATGAACGCCATCGCCATGAAATACTACGGCAGCAAGATCGCGCACCTGATGTCCGGTGAGGCGATGTCCACACAGCGGGCGCCAGATCCGGCGGCCGCCGAAGCCTTTGAAACGGCGGGTCCCGCGCCACTCAACGCCAATGAGGCGCAGGATCAGCAAGACGCCCCCGACCAGACTTCACAGGCCGTGTCCAATACCAACCCGGTCAATCAGGCCGTTCGCGAACTGCTCGCCGAGCAGCAGGAGGCCATCAATGAGGAGATCTTGGAAGAGGAATTCGGCGATCCCTTCATTCAGGATGGCTTTGCATGGTACTTCGGCCCGAACGGCGTCGTTCTCCCCGAACACATGGGCGCGGTGGCCACGGGCTTGTACTGGGACATGAAACTTCAATTCGTGCCCTCGCACGTGGATCCCTACAACCCCGACGGGCATCGAATCGCTTCCGTCTTCGAGCACGACTTGTTTGCGAGCACCGGGTTCGTTGATCCCGAACGCGAACAGTTCATCCATGGATCCGAAGAACAGGGATGGTATTTGGATGTCCCATGGGGCACCGAACTGCCCACCGGCGACCGTCCGCTGCCCGAGACCTATCAGGCCATCCTTGAGTACGGAGATGCCCAGTGGTCCGGGCAGCCCTTCACCAGCGCCGATGATCTTCGAACCATGCTCACCTTTGTCAACGAGTTCTGTGTCACGACCTTTGACGGCGATGGCAACAAGATCGAGGTCTGCAGACAGGCCTTCTCAAACGCCATGAACGCCCTGATCTACAACGACATGCAACCGCCGGGCCACCATCCCGGGCTCACGCCCTACGGTCAGGGTCTGCAAGATCCCTACGGTGGACAAGGTGGGTTCGTAAGTGGAGACGGCGACTGCCCCTGGTGTCCGTGATCCCGCTGCAGGCAGATCGCCTCGCCGCGTCACGCAGCGGCGACGCCGTCGCCGCCCCCCACTACCATCTGAGTCGTGACCGCCGCCTCCAATCCCAAGGTCCTCCTCTCCGCCCTCGTCGCCACCCTGCTCGTCGTCCTGATCGACATCAGCGGCGGGTTCACAGCATGGAACGAGCAGGTGCTCGACCTCGAACAACGGCACTTTCCGCGCGACGTCGCCGCGATGTCGCCAGACATCGTCATGGTGGATATCGACGACCGAGCGCTTGAGCGACTCGGCCGCTGGCCATGGCCACGCTCCGCCCTAGCCGGGGTCATCGACGAGTTGCTCCGCGCCGGAGCTCGCACTGTTGCCATCGATCTGGATTTGGCCGATCCCCAGAAGCCGGAGTGGCAGCCAGGACCGCCGCTGGTTCAGATCGACCACGACGCAACCCTGGCCAAGGCCATTGGCGAACGAATCGTGCTCGGCACGATGCTCATGCCCGACGAGTTGCCCGCGCGGTGGCAGGCAGCGGGCGGTCATCCAGACAACCTCGCCCCCCTTCTCGAAGCCATGGGGAATGACCTCATGCTCGACCCACGCGCGGATGACATGGGGCTCACGCAGCAGGATCGAGATGCCGCTGCAGATTCCTTGCACATGCTCTGGCGACACGTCATTTTCCATGCCGCGGCAGACAACCAAACGCTCAATGATCTGCAGGACAAGGCCGGCGCCCACGCGGACGCCATGAGCCCGATCATCGCGTCGGCCATTCGCCAGCATGCGGCGCGAACAGTGCTGCCCGGCACGCGCCCTGGCGGGGGCCAAGGCCCACCGTCACCGGCTGATCGGTTCCCCCTGCACACGCTTGCTGACGAAGCCGGATCGAGCGGCTACATCAACATCGTCCGCCGAGGCCAGGACGGTGGCATCCGCCAACTCATCCCCACACAATCGGTCGGCCACGAGCGGCACATCCCCGCGCTTGGACTCGCGGCCGTCATGAGCCATCTGGGCGCTGACACACCATTTGAATTGCGCGCCGACGAGGTCCGCGTCGGTGAGGTGACCATTCCTCTCCGCGACGGCGCTTTGACCGTCTGCTGGCCACGCGGGGCGCACGGAATCGACTGGCCCGACCTGCACCGAGATGCCATCGATGACGCCAGATTCACGGGCCACCTCTCGATCGGCGAATTGGTCCTGCTCGCCCGCGCCCGCCAGACCATGAACACCGCCAAGCAGGATCTGGCGCATGCGACCCAATCGCTGGTCAGAACAATTCGCGAAGATGCCTCGCTGACGCTCCCTGATTGGCTCAATCCCGCCATTCTCGCCGAGGTCGCCGACGAGATCAACTTCACTCTCGGCGACATCAACTCACGAACTGCCCTCGCCGCCGCGACCAGCGGACTGGACGCCGAAACCAGGCAACGCATGGCGAGCATGCTCGACTGGCGCAATGCGACGGCGACGCTCGCCAAGGACGCCGGCCGGGTCTCAACCGTCGAAACGAAACTGCGCGATCAAGTCGAGGACCGCCTCGTCTTCGTCGGCTGGACCGCCACGGGCACGCTGGCCGACTTCGTGCCGACCGCGGCCGGTCCACGCACACCGGGTGTCATGGTGCACGCGGCCGTGGCAGACATGGTGCTGCAGGATCGGTCGCTCTGGGAAGGTGATCCGTGGTGGTCAGCGGCCGCGGCCGCCTTCCTCGGGCTGCTGATCGCGCTGCTGGTGGCAAGCCTCGGACCATGGCCCGCAACCGCTGCTGCCACAGGCATCTTCCTGCTTTGGTGCGTGGCGGTGGTGGCGCTCTTTTCGCAAGCGAATGTCGTGTTGCCGGTCGCGTCACCACTGATCGCCGTCACGTTGTCGTGGGCCTCCGGCACCGGTTCCCGCGCCATCATGGTGCAGCGGGAGAAGCACCGCATCACTCGACAGTTCCGCGCACGCGTCCCGGAGGCGCTTGTCGATGAACTCGCCCGTGACCCCGAGTCGGTCGGTATGCGAGGCGTGCGCCGCGAGGTCTGCGTGATGTTCGGTGACCTCGCCGGATTCACATCCATCAGCGAACGGTTAAACAGCGAAGAAACCGTCGCCATGCTCAATCGCTGCATGAGCGGTCTTGCCGAGCGGCTGACCGATCATCACGGATACGTCAACAAATTCCTCGGGGACGGCTTCCTCGCATTCTGGTCCGCCTTCGGTGATCAGTCGGAACAGACCGATCTGGCCTGTCACGCGGCGTTGAAGTGCCAGGACTTCATGCGGACCATCAATCAGAACGCCGCCCCGGGCCTCCCGGACCTTGGCCTGCGGATTGGGATCGCGACAGGAGAGGCACTCGTCGGCGACTGCGGCGCACCGCCCCGGTTGAATGACTACACCGTCATCGGCGACGTCGCCAATCTTGCGTCTCGACTGGAGTCGGCAAACAAGCAGTTCGGAACCTCCATTCTGCTCGACGGTCGCACCCGCGAGTTGATTCAATCATCCGATCTGCCGCTCTGTGAAGTGGGCCCGGTTCAAGTCGTGGGTCGTGAGGGCGTTGTCAACATCTGGATGCTCGCAACGGATCCTCCTGAGCAAGACTCGGTCAAGTCGGCTGCTGATCTGGCCGCGGCGATTCGCGGCGGCGATCGTTCGGCGGCACGAACCTCACTGGAGGAACTCGAGCGACAATCCGGCTCTTCGCGGCGCCTGCAACTGCTCGCAAGCGTCGTCCGTGATGCCCCGGATCCGATGCCTCGTGCCATTCGGCTGCGAGACAAGTAGGATTCGCCTGAGGGAAGGGAGAGGGCCATGCCAGAAGTATCACCAGAACAGGTCGACTGTATTCTCGAAGTGAGCCGCGTGCTCGGCAGCACCGATGACTCACACGAAGTGATTCATCGCGTCGCAGATTGCCTTCGGGACATTCTTGATTCCGAGCGAGCCACCGTATTCGAATACCAATCCAAGACCGATGAACTCGTCGCGATCGCAGGGCACGGGCCGGACGGCACGTTTTTGGATTCGCTTGGCGATATTCGCGTGCCGTTGGGCACCGGCATCGCAGGGGCCGCCGGCGCCGAACGCATCATCATCAATATCCCGGACGCCTATGCGGACGATCGCTTCTACCGCGGCGTCGATGAGAAGACGGGCTACCGAACCCGCAGCATCTTGACCATTCCGCTGATCGCCGCAGATGTCGATGAACTCGTTGGCGTGGCCCAGGTTCTCAATCGCCGGCAAGGCCCGTTCGGCGCAGACTGCGAACGGATTGCCACGGCGCTCGCGGCCCAATCGGCTGTGGCCATGCGACGGTCCCGCCTTCTGGAAGATCGGCTGGAACTCGTGAAACTACAGCACGATCTCGACATCGCCCGAGACATCCAGACCGCGACCTTCCCGTCGAGCTTTCCGGACCCACCGGGCTGGGAGATTCATGGTTGGAGCATGCCGGCCGACGCAACCGGCGGTGATGCATTCGATGCGGTGGCCGTCGACGGCGGCGCGATGCTGATGATCGGCGATGCGACCGGGCATGGCATCGGCCCTGCCATCTCGGTCACGCAGGTCCGGTCCATGTTGCGAATGGCCGTCCGGCTCGACGCATCCTTGCTCGACCTCGTCTGCGAACTCAATCAGCAGTTGTGGCAAGACACGTCCGCCATGCAGTTCGTGACCGCCTGGTTCGGCCGGCTGGGGCATGATGGGGGCGCCATCGAGTCGCTCGCTGCCGGGCACGGCCCGATGATGCTTCTGCGAGCAGACGGAAGCGTCGAGTCCATCGAAGCCGACGCGCCTCCACTGGGCGTCCTGGAAACGCTCATGGTCGATGGCGTCACCATGATTGACATGCAGCCCGGCGATCTGCTGGCCATCCCCTCGGACGGCATCTTCGAAGCGATGGATGAGACCGGTGAGATGTACGGCGTCGATCGCATGGTCGAGTTGCTCAGGAAAGGCAGCGATCAGTCCCTCGAAGCCGCGTTGGAACTGCTTCGAACCGACACCGAGGTATTTCGGGACGAGCGTCCACCTCAGGACGATCGAACCATCCTCGCCGTCCGCCGACTCGCCAAGCCGCCGCCAGTACAGAACCCATAGATGGCGCGATCCAACGAGATCGTGTAGCCCAACCAAGTGTCCTGACTGAATCAGCGTTTCTGGTGACGCTTGGTGGAGTGCGCCCCAGAGGCAACCGATCGCTCGTTCCAGTGGCCCTTGGGAACGCTCGTTTGGCCACTAGACATCCCGCAGACATGAAGGCTCGACCCCTGCCCTTGCCTCATGTCACTCACTCGCCACATCCCGCTCGCACTCGCAGCTACGATCGCCCTTCCGGCGCACGCTGCCTTGCAGTGGAGTGTGTATCGGACTGAAGTGGACGACATTGAGCTTCACGTCACGGACGGCCTGCGGGAAGCCCGCGACGTCATCATCCACAGCGGTGACTACGAACTCGACCAGCCGATGACAGCCACACTCTCGGCCAACGCTGCAACTGAACAACAGCATCTCAGTTTGGAATGGACCTCCTCGAACGGGCAACCTTCCTATATCGCCACCATGCTGCCGCTCGAGGGTGCCGCCGCGCTCCCCGAGCGTGTCCGCATGCGATGGGCCCGAGCCGGCGCCACACCCATGCCAACAGATCTCGATGCACCGCATCAGATTGGGCGATTTCTGCTGCACCAGACATCTGGGGCCGAGTTGTTGCTGCATGGCGTGCAGACCAATGTCGATCAGCCAAGGCCGTGGGGATACCTCGAGGGTGATGTGGACGCAGATGACCAGGTCAACGTGTTTGATCTCTTACAAGTGGTTTCGCATTGGACGACATGGTGTGGTTTGGATGAGCCGTGCCAAGGAGACGCGGACTTTGATGGAGATGTTGATGCAGACGATCTGCTGATGGTTCTCAGGAGTTATCAAGCCACAGCGAATTCGACGCCTGACAGCAACGAACTGGACGGCGAAGTCGTCGACAGCGGCACTCCTGGCAGACATGTTGCGTGGTCGTGGAGTCCACCGACCGTGGATGGAGTCGACAGCGTTGTCCCGTTCATCTGGGCCCCGAGTTGGCGAACCCCTGCTGCCATCGCCGCTGAAACGGCCAATCGGCCTGACGGCCACCGTGTTGTGTTCTTCTATGCGAACATTGTCAATGATCTTGCCATGCATCCCGAGGATGCATGCCTGGACCACATGAACAACCTGACGAGTTTTCGATCGCCATGGATCAACCATGGCATCGCGACTGTTCGCGATCGCATTCAGGCGTGGATGGAGTCATTCGTATCTGCGGGCGGATCGCTGGATGCGGTCATACTCGACAACGAATACACCCTTGGCGCTGGCCAATTCATGCACAGTGACGGTGAATGTTGGGATGCCATCATGGCCGACCAGAGATTCCCATCGCTCGCCGAGGATCTTGGATTCAACGACTTGAGATCAATCTACTGGGGCAATGACCGGTACAACGAGTGGAATCGCGTCATGGATCGACGTTTCGATGCCGCGATCAATGCCGCGGTCTTCGATGTTGTCCGAACGCACTTTCCAGACGCCGTGTGTTCCAACTACAACTCGTTCATCCAGGATGAGGGCCTGAGTTCGCTGGACATTGAAGGACATTCGTTGTTCAGAGAGTCTGACGGATGCGGTTCCCACGACGCCAGGTCCTTCTATGGGCGAATCTCGTCGGCCTTGGCAGGCTCGCATACCGAAGGCGATTCGGCCGTTGTCGGTAATGAGTCATGGTCGTCTCTGATGGTGTGCCTGCATCGATTGCGAGGAATGCGGCAGTCGTCAGAAGGGCCGCTGATGGCGTGGGTCTGCAACCGATCGTGGGGCGGCTCAGCACTCTGGCAGACGCCACTACAGGCTGATCCATTGTGGGACGAGTTGGTACTCCATCTTGGAATGCATGGTGTCGAGAAGTTTCTCTATTGGACCGAATCGAACCCCTTGCAGAATCCGATCGATCCTGAAGGTAATCCAGAACAGGATCAGCGCAGGATCAATGATCTGATGCAGGAACTTGATGCCAACGTGGGCGATCTCGCGCCGGGGTATTCCTTGAATCAGCCTTCATTTTCAGAGCGAGTGGTCGCATCGTCGGTCAGCAATGAACACGCCGTTGTCTGGAGGTTCTCGTTTCATGAGGACGTTGCGGGTGTGAGCGTTCGACTTGACACTGGCGAGCAGTTCTATGTGCAACCGGAACCGGGCCGCCGAGGCGCCTGGTTTGCCCACCCAGCGCACCGAACATTGTCAATCAATGCGCTTGGATCTTCGCCGGTGTTGACGGCGGTCATCCCGAGCGGCGAGTGATCCAGCGGGTCGGGGGGCCTATACTGTGGCCCATGATCCGATGTGCCGCCCGATGACACCAACGAGCCACTTCGAGCCGCTGGACAGACGTCAGGCCATCCAGTTGGCCGCCGCTTCGCTGCTGTGTGGGCCGCAACTGATCGCCGCCACCGAAGCACCATCGCCACCACGATTCTGGACATGGGGCCTGCCTCGCGGCAAGGCCCGAACTGACAGTCGGATCGTACCGCTGGTCCGGGTGCCCGTTCCCCAGTCGACTCCCGAAGCAGCTGCCGCAGACATCGCTCGAACGCTTCGCACGCGCCTTCTGCTGACGCCGGATATCGCAGTCACGCTGCAGGGGTTCGGCATGGCTCAAGGCAATCCCAAGGCACCAACGTGGCAGACCGATGGCACCACGCCGTTGATGCAGTCCTGGAAAGATGGTGTAGCGCCAGGGCGTTCACCCACGTGGTGGATCACTCCCTGGTACTCACATGGAATTCAGGTCTGCACCGACTGGATGCAGCGGTTCATCGAAGCATGGCCACTTCGCGGCGACGTCGCATTGCCTCCACCAAGCCGATTCCTGTTTGACACCGAATATTGGCCAGATGTCGGGCTGTCCGCCCTTGGGGTCGGCCAGACCTTCGCCGCCATGCAGCAGGATCCACGATGGGACTCTGAAGTCATCCCAGGATTCAACGAGCCACTGTCTGCGCTCTGGGATCGTGCCGGAAAGCCGCCAATCGATCCAACCAAGACGTGGTTTGCGGCACCAAACCATGAGTGGGCCATCTGGTACGAGAGTGTGTGCCTGACATCGGCCGACGCGGCCATGGACCAGGCGGCGTATCGCCTCGTGCGTGCTGCATGGCCGGGGTGCCTCAGCAACAATTACGGGACGTCGGGCTCCTTCGATGGTGTCGATGGTCGTTTTTCAGTCATGCCCGGAAATGCATGGCTGCGATACACGCAGCGGGCGAGTGCGGATCTGTTGGCACCAGTGTGTTACTGGGCAGATCCAAAGGATTGGCCAGACGTAGACCTCGCGGAGGCATCACTGACGCTGGCCAAACAGCGCGTGACCGCGATGTCCAAGTCGTTTGGTGGGACCTCGCCCTCCAAGATCGTGCCATGGATTCAACTTCCCGGAGAATCCAGAGTGAATTTCGGCGTTCAAGCAGTGCAGACCCCGGCGTTGACCGCTGCCATGATCCAAATGCTCCGCGGCCTAGGTGTCCAAGAGTTCGCAGTTTGGTACGGTGCAAACGCAGGCAGTGAAGCCGATTGGGACTCACTGCTGAATGCAATCAATCAAGAGTAGCACGACTCATGGGTTTCTCCGCAACTTGGTTCTTGATGGGTGCCTTGGCTGGATGCACGCTCATGATCGTGCAGTTCTTCCATCCGCGAACACTCATCCTGGCGTTGGCTGCCATCTTGACTCTCTACTTGATCGGCCTGCCGGTCGACTTCTGGGGACGCCCCGTTCAACAGTGGCTCAATCCGCTTCAAGAACATCGCACCTCGATCATTGTGGGGCTGGTACCAACCATTCTGATCGGTGGCTGGTTCATCCTGCCGCCAGCGACCATTCGATCAGTCCCGAAACCCATTTTCTTTCTGATCGCCCTCTATCTCTACATTGGCGCCGTTCGGACTATTCACAATGATCTGATCGACGGGATCCTGACGGTCCTGCTCGCGATGTTTACGTTGGCCACGATCATCGTCGTCGTTCATCGTTTGTCGAACGACTGGGATGATTTCTTGATGTTCCCGCGCATCATCGCCTTCGCCACCGCAGCATTCCTCGCTGCCACGGCGATCCAATACCTCATCAATCCAAGCAAGATCACAATCGGCATTGCCAATCGGTTCATCGGCGTCACTGCCAATCCTCAATTCGCAGCCGTGTTGTGCGGAATTGGATTACTCGCGATTATCTGGCTGGCAATGTATGACCGGCGCAGGTTCCAGTGGTTCTACGTGGCGATGGCCATTCCGACGGGCGTTGCGTTGCTGGCGACTGGATCTCGAACGGGCGTGCTCATGTTCGTACTGGGAATGTCCATACTTGGAATCCGTCGTTTCGGCCGCCAACTTCTGCTCTTGCCGTTGCTGGGCATCGGCCTGTTGTTGATGATCCAATTCGCCGGCGCCATCGGCATCGAGCTTCCACTTGATCGCTTTCTGGCTGGATCCGATACCAGAACTGCGGCGTGGGCAGAATTGTGGTTGCACTTCATGGAGAATCCTTGGATTGGCGTAGGAGTCGCTGATGCCGGAAAGAGCGAAAACGGCATCCTCTATGCAGCGGCCTCCTATGGCATCTTGGCATCGCTCCTGCTGATCGGACTCGGATTCGGATGTCTCGTTCTGGGAATCGCATTGTTCAGGAGAACCCAGCCCTATCCAGCACTGCACCCGCAGGCTGATCTGGTCAACGCCATCTTGGCGGCCTACTTTGCTGGGTCGGTCTTCGAGGGATACATGATTGGTCGGGTGACCAGCATGCTCATTGTCATCACGCTGACGATTGTGTGCGGACAACTGCTTCTCGATCGGCTCAACGCCTGGGAGTCGGAGGCCATGTTGGCCGAACCCGACGTCGAAGTGGATGAGGGCGCTCTGACAGCCTGACCGACGACGGCAGCAGTGCATCCCGATCCCCAACCCTTGCTTCAAGGGCGATGCCTGAGCGGCATCGCATGCGAGCGAGAAGCGCAGCGGGGTCGACGAAGAAGTATGGGCCGTGTGAACTCAGATTGCGAAGTCGCACTCGCCGGATGCCAGCGATCTCGGCTCAGTCGAAGTCCGGAGTACCGACGCCGGTCAAGACCAGCGGGCGAGCAACGTCGTGTTCGAACCACGCGCCTGGTCGTTCCAATTCGGCTTGTACAAGCTCAGAGCCGCCGTCCTCGAACTGCACCAGCACCTCATCCATACCAAGATCGAATGAGAACCGCCACAACACGCGATCGCCAATAAGCACGCCACTGGCAATGACATGATCTCCGAACGACTGTTGCTCAATCGACAAGGGCGTGCTATCTATTCCGATTCGAGTCTCCAACTCAGCCAGAAGGTCAGCGAGCAGTTGCTGTTCAGGAACGGGATTGTTGCGTTCAGGAGGATCAACGAATGGATTCTGCTCGGTCCAGTACAAGAAGCGATCAACGCCGGCCACACCCATGTGCAATACCATCTCACTCCAGTAGGGACTGTCTTCAATCACATTGACGAACACATCGCTCCCACTGTCCCAAGACAAGTTACTCACCCACGGCATGATCGGACGATCATCCGATGCCTGGATGCTTCGGAACCAATGCACCATGAGCCGAAAGCCCGCAAAGTCTGAGCCGCCAACTGGATGAACGCCGTCGGGACGGGTTTGCGCGCAGATCTCCGAAATCTTGGGATAGAAAGGCACCGATATGTGACTGCCAACGCCAGCGCCAGGCCGAACCATCTGGTGGCCTGCAATATCTACCGTCGTATTCTCAGTTGAAATGATCTGATTCAAGTAGTTCGTTGTCACCGCGTTTGGAAACTGCTCGACCACCGGCTGAAACACCGCTTGGTTCACGGCAACATCAAACTTGGGTGTCAACACATCATTCCACGCTCTCGACAACTCGTTGCCCCATCCGATTTCTGTCAGATCGGAGAATCCAAGTTCTTCTTCAAGCGCGGGAAATCGGGGGTCATCCATGATCGCCTGGAAGTGTGAACGATCACTGTTCATGAAGTGCCCATAATCCAAGGTCAGCTCATTGTCCAGGACTACCGCGTCGCAGTCACCCCCGGCTGCAGCGTATTGCGTCATGAACTCGGTCACATCATCTCGCACTTGAATGAGCCCATTGTCCATCCAAGGTGATCGGAACTCCGTCAAGAACTCTCCGTCATCGTCCTGTCCCACACACACATCGTCCTCGTGACCCGCCATGGAGTTAGTGATGTTCGCGTAGAAGAACAACACTTGATCTCCCGGTGGCTTCGCCGACATTTCCGCAGCAACAGCCGCGGGAGGCGTCCAACTTGCGGCCCACGTGAAGGGAATAAGTCGATCGGCCCGCTCCAACCCGACCGCGCCCCAGGTCCACGCCCTGAAGCGATTGGTTCGGGCAGGCCACTCGGTCCCATAGTCTCCCAGAACACCAAGCACATCCCCGACATTGACGAGACCATCTTCATCCACATCCAGATTGCATGGCCCTGGACTCGGACAGGTCGATCCAAAGTCCATGATGACTCCAATCAAGTCTTCGAGGTCCACAGAGTCATCTGCGTCGGTATCGCCACGGATCACCCCGCGATAGAGGTTGACCGCATAGGCCGTACTGGGCTCAATCGACAAGACTTCCGCTTCCAAGGCAGCATCTCTGTCGGTATCAAACACAATAGATGCAACCCGTTGTTCTGACGGTGCCGTCGCCAATAGCATTCGCTCGCCATCGACAACCTGCCAGAGTTTCAAACCGATGAGCGAGTCCTCGCCCCCAACGGCCACCAACACATACTCGCCCTCGGTGGCCACCACGATCGGTTCGACCGACACGAAGCCGTCTTCACCTGCCTCAATGCCCGTCTGGCCATCACGAAGCCACCCCCCGATATCCCTGACGCCGAATCCCCACTGCCGAAAGAGATCGTCCCGCCACTGCGCACGCACCCCAGCAACAACGGCGTCTGGCCCATCCGCGGGGCCGCCGCCGAGCACTCGCACATTCATGTGCCGACCCCCGTCGCTCGTCACAGTGCCGGTCACAATGCCGGAGTTGCCGGCCCGAAACGCGAGGCCTGTTGTGCCATTGCCGACATTCAATACCCGCACCTCACCAATGCCTGCCCCAGCCAACGAAGCCTCGTCGACATTGATGTCCACCGAACCGTCGCCGGTTGCAGCCAACAAGTACCACACCCCCCCCTGTACATCAAACGCCAAATCAGTTGAGTAGACCGCCGAGTCGCGGCCTGCAGCCTTGCGACCTGCTTCGAGTGAGTCGAGTGGAAAATAGTCCCGGTGAATCTCATCGACCGCGAGCGTCTGGTCGGGCCGAAGGTTCACTGTCGCGATCGCTCTCCATGAGGCAATCAACTCATCCATGCCGCCCTGAGTGCGAAGCAGACGACCGGAGTAATAGAGTCGCTTGACCGCGGCATCCCACCACACCAGCCGGTTTGCCAGATTCTCGGCGGCCTGGCCAGCGATCAACTCCTCCAGCAACGTCGCACGCTGCGCGAAGTTGACGCCAACACCAGACGGAATACGTTGTCCGCCGATCAATGTAAAATTGACGGCGCTCAGTACCCCAACGACCTCACCACGGCCGTTGAGAATGGGGCTTCCACTCGCGCCGCCCGTGGCTGGCAGCGAGTGTTGCAGGAGCACGTTGCGTTGCCCGGGCCCGGAGCGAGTTTCGTCCTCTGAGGTATTGAAGAAGGTCGTCAATGCCGTCACTCGGGCGACCTGCGTCTGTGGCATGGGCCGCTGCACGTTGACTCCCTCCATGGCCATGCCTTCCATGGGATAGCCAACCGAGCCGATGACGTGCCCAGCCCGAAGGCTGGCCTGCGACTCAGTTCCCGCGAGAGGAAGGGGCACACCCAAGTCGATGCCGGCATCCACATGCAGCAAGGCCAGATCACAAGCAGCGCCCGCAGATCGAATGGGGTCGGCCTGATTCGAAGCACTCAGCCGGACCGGGACGAATTCCTTCCACAGCGTGGCAAATGCTTCATACCCGGGATGGCTGCTTGTCGACAGGACCAATACATCGACAGGATTGTCGCCTGCTTCCGCAGCGGACCTGAGAATGAGCCGCTCCCCATCCCCAAGATCATCGAACCACTTGGCAACGTGCGCATTGGTTGCGAGCGTGCCTGCCCCTACGACGAATGCCGTGCCAAACGCTGTCTCGCCACCATCCCCTGACTGACGAACGACAAGGTACGTGCTCGCCCGAGCAGCTTCGAGGAGTTCGGGCAGATCTGCTCCGAGCGACACCAAATCGTCTTCCGCTTCGTCGGCTCGATCCTCAACCACGGCAATCCGTTCGGTCTGAATCTCGTCCGCCTGCTCGAGTTGCTCGACATCCTGTGTAAAGAGCAGTGCAGACACGATCACAAGCGCCAGCACCAGAACAACAGACGCCACCGCCACGATGGCCGTTCGGTGGCTCGCCGCAGCCTTCTCGGTTGTCTGCTCAAGTTCTACCTTGGAGGCCGCCCCACCGGCGCGCTTCGCGATCAGATCGGCGTCCAAGCCCTGATCTTGCGTCGTCACGAATTTGGACGTCCGCAGCACGGTGACTTTGAGCTCTGGACCATCAGGGCCGATGATCAGTGTGCACTGTGGTGGGATTGGCGTCCCGGGTTCGAGAATTGCACCACCTTTGAGGCGAACAACTCGATCGGGATTCATATCGACCAAGTAGCGATCCCGGACGCGAGCGAGTGAACAATGCTCGCGGCCAGCCATACGGGCGTCGGCGTCAAGCACGACCTGGCAGCGATCTGGATCACGGCCGATGGCAATGCTGACGACCGAGTCCTCGAAAGTCTGACTCATGCCAGCCTGAGATCCGGTCATGTGCTGGATGATCAATGGCATCGGGAGCGTTTCCTCGTGTATTGGCCGTGATGCATCCTCGGCCCACCCATCAGGAGAGATCAATCCCCATCAGGGGCGAATCCTCTCAGCAATCCAGCATCCCATGCCCCGATTCTACGCAAAAAGACCGTTTATGCAACAGGATGTCGGATCGTGACGGCTTCGTTCGCCCCATCACCAGATCCGCCGCCGGCTGGCAGGAACATCCTGAAGAGGGGCACGTATCTAACCGATGAAATATCCACGGACCCTGCTCCTAGCCCCAACGGGCAGTGCGTGCCGGGCCGGTTCTATGGATCAAGCGGCGTGTACCCCCGCGTGCACCCTCAAAACAGTACGGAAACCAATTCGAGGATTTGAGCAGCACGACGGCAATCGTAGGGTCCCAGCAGTGGTGGCGGGCCCTCCGCCACCCCAAGCGAGCAACCTCAGACGCGTCTACCACTCCATGATGACCTCACCTTCAGATTCGAAGCAGTGCCAACCACGCCGAGTTCAGGCTGGATGGTCCTTGCTGACCGCCTGCGGCGCAGCGCTCGTGGCAGTCAACGCGGCGGCCCCCGCGCTGGGGGGCAGTCCATTCGACGTCTCCATGCACTGGGAGGCTTCGGGCGATCCTTCAACGCCGATCAATGTCGACCTTGCTGACGCGGGAATCTGGTCCGAGCAGGATGACGGTTCGGTCGTCTACAGCGGCAACCTCTTCAGCGACACATGGCAATTGAGTTGGACGACGCGAATTGACACTCAGACGGAGGTACTGCTTGACACGCTCATCGCTGTCACGAACACGTCGTCAACCGAGCAGTGGTTTACGGGCATTACAATGCTCGACGCACTCGATTCGACGGCCGACTCGCAACTGCTCACTCTCGCTTCCACACTCACCGTCATGAATCTTCAATTCAGTGGCGAGGCCGAGCTCGGATCGACGAGCACGGCCCCGCTCATCGCCGCCCGGGTTGACGGTACAACTGAGGGCAGCCTGTTCGAGCCGATCTATGTCTTGACATCGGTCGGACCCTTCTCGGTGGCAACGGAGTCTGCATCAATGGTGGCCACCGTGGACGGCTACCAGCAGTCGCTCGCCAACGGCAGTGAATTCCGGTTGACCGCTGGCGACACAGCAACACTCCACACCATCACCACGCTGAGCTCGATACCGACCCCCGGCAGTCTGGCAATGCTCGCCATCGCGGGCCTCACATCACGGTTGGGTCGTCGCCGTGGATCGTGGCAGACGAGGAGACTGAAATGACTTCTGAAACACCCACTCGGTTGGCGCTCCTCGGAACCGCCGCACTCTTGTGCGCCACTGCGGCACACGCCGATTTGGTCGCGGTACTCGATGTGACGACGGACTCGGGCTTCTCGCAATCCATCACCATCGATGGAACAGACACTGGCCAAGGCACGGTCGCCTGGTCCGAGCAAGTACTCAATGAAGAGTTCCTCGTCGCCATCACCATGGTTGGTGATCCGAGCGGTCCAAGCCTTGGAACGGTTGTACAAGCGACCAACTCATCAAGCGGCCCCATGCACATGGCGATTGACTTCACGATGCCAATCACAACCATGGGGGGCGGCTCGATCTACTGGATGGGATCATTGGCCGCATCGCTCAACGGAACGGATGTCTTGCTCGAAAGCGTGCTGGACACCGCTGTGTGGAGCGGATCTCTCGGTGACGAGACGCTCGGGAGCCTCTTTGACGCCCCCTTCCAACTGGCTGTTGACGGCACCGGCTCAAGCAATGCCATGGACTCTGGCGAAGGAAGCGTGAACTGGTCCGGCGGAGACACGCTGGCGGTCCACTTTGAGTTCCTGCTCGGCACGGGAGGCACTGTGATGTTCAATGGAGGGGTTGGGGTCATTCCGGCTCCCGGTGGGCTGGCCCTGCTTGGGCTCGCCGCCCCGCTTCGCCGTCGCCGCAGATCCTGAGCAGCACGTGCCGCGATTGGCGGCCGGAACACCCCCACGTGACCAGATGCCCCTGAGGGCCCGAACCGCTACACTCCCCTGCGGCGGCCGGATCTCTGTTGATGCCGTCACCGGACTTCTCATCATCATCGCGTGACCTCCTCCAACGCCGGACTGTAAGTCTCATGACACAAGTGACCACGTCGGGTGATTCTGGAGCCAGGCTCCCCATGCCGCCAGCCACGGCCCCGATCAAGGTGTACTGGGTCTACGCAATTCCGGTGATACTGATCCATGTCGTGGCGTTGCTGGCGGTGTTGCCGTGGCTTTTCAGTTGGTCGGCCCTGATAGTCATGGTCGCCGGCGTATTCATCTTCGGACAGGCCGTCAACCTGTGCTACCACCGCATCCTCGCCCACAAGTCGGCCAAACTTCCCAAGTGGCTCGAGCACTTCTTCGTCATCGTGGCGCTGTGTTGCATGGAGGACACGCCTGCGAGTTGGGTCTCTACACATCGCCGGCATCACAACGACTCGGACCAGCCCGCCGACCCACACAGCCCACTGGTCACGTTCTTCTGGGGACACTGTGGATGGCTCATGCTGCACAACCGTGACACCAACAACCTCGCCGCCTATCAGAAGTACGCGCCTGACATCCTGCGCGATCCGTTCTATCTCAAGCTCGAAAAAACATTGACATGGGTGTGGCTCTACGTGGCTCACGCCGTGCTGTATTTCCTTGTGGGCCTGATCATCGGCTGGGCCAGCAGCGGGCTGTGGATCACGGGCCTCCAGTTCGGTCTCAGCCTGCTGATCTGGGGCGTCTTCGTACGCACCGTTGCGGTATGGCACGTCACGTGGTCGGTCAACTCACTGACGCATGTCTTCGGATATCAGAACTACAAGACTGATGACCACAGCAGGAACAACTGGATCGTTGCGCTCTTCGCATCAGGTGAAGGGTGGCATAACAACCACCATCACGACCCTGCTAGCGCCTCGAATCAACACCGCTGGTGGGAACTTGACGTCACTTTCTATTGCATCAAGTGCCTGCAGGTGCTCGGACTGGCCAAGGACATTATTCCGCCGAAGCATCGGCGCCGGCAGGCCAGGGCGGACCGCCTCGCCGAGGACTCCGCCGGAACATGAGGGCGACAACGACGCTCGGGGGCCGGAACTCGGCATGGCGCCCCCCCATCTTGCAGTTTGCCCTTGAAGCCCCGCTGCGGGTCTCCAATAGGTGTCGTTCGGCCTCATGTCGGCAGCAGGAGAGAAGAAATCATGTGCATGCTCTGCACACTTTTCGTGGCGACGATACTGCTCGGCGGGACAGCCCCGGCTGAAACCTGAACGGTGCAAGCAACGCGACCTGGCGTATGAGCAGATCTGAAACAGCAGTTCTCGGCCTGGAGTCGACGTTTCGTCCCGGATTCTGCACCAAAGACCTCCCCCGTTCTCCGGGCATGGAGTCCACCGACAACCGAACATAAAACGGATCATGTGGATGGTGGATCGAGAGCGACCCCTCGATAGCATGTGACCATGCGTCACGGTCTGATCATGTGCATCCTTCTGGCATCCTGCGGATGCAGCGGCGGATACTGGGGTCCGGTGCTTGAAGTGTCGCCGCCCGAGAGCGTCATGGGTCGATACGACGTGACGGTGTCGTCCACTGCGACCGTGGCCACCATGCCCGACGAGAACATCGAAATCGACATCATCGCGCTGACCAACGACCAGTACTGCGAACAGAAGTGGTTCAGTTGCCCGCTGAAGTCCTACTTTGCCGGGAGCGGACATGCTTTGCGCGACGACTCGCCGTCATGGCGGACGGACTTTCCATCGGGCGGCGCAGCCGCTCGCACACTGAACGCCGATGACCCCTTGTGGTCCGTCTGGGAAGCCGATGGTGCCACGCACCTAGTCATCCTTGCCAAGCAGCCGGGACCCGGTGCCTCGAGCGGCAACGACGATGCACGCCGACTCGTTCTGCCACTGGACCGCTCACGATGGCTCGACGACGACATCGAGGTGCGGCTGATGTCCAGCGGTTTGGTGCTCCGCACCCGCCGACTTCCACCGTGGCCGGGGCAACCGAAGGCTCGATTCAAGCGATACTGACGGTGAGCTACGACCCATCCGGCGCCTGTCTGATGGCCGCATGAATCCGGTCGATTGTCGCGTCACAGGCGGCGATCTCCTCGTTGATCAACTCTCGATAGGGCGCCGGGTCTCCCGCGAGCAGCGTGTAGTCGCCCTCATCGCGACACCACTGAAAGGCTGCCCGGGCGCGGCGGGCCGCTTGCAGACGCTGCGCGGGCGGAAGATCCGGAGTGGCCGCCAGATGCACCGCATCACCGGCCATGCTGTAGCGTGTGCCGGTCAACGTGAGTCGATCATCCAGTTCGCTTCGCAGTTCGATAGCTCGGTCCCAGGCTGCGAAGCGATGATCCAGTGCTGCGGCATCCATCGCGGGCAGGGGCACGCTGGCCAGCCGCTCCCACGCCATGGCGAGTTGCGCCAGCACCAGCGGGTCGCGGTCCGACTCGGCGGCGAGCGTGGCGAGACGCTCGATGATGCGGGTGAGGAGCGCCCGCCGCGAGGGCTCGGTACCCGGCACATGGCGGATGTCCTCCTCGATAAGGGCCGCAAGGCCAACCAGCTGGTTGACTTCTTCGATGCGCCGGTTCTGCGCTGCGACGGCCATCGCTTCCGCTGCGACTCGGCGCGCCTCGGCAACCTGCGCATTGGCCTGCGATCTGACCACGATGGGCACGCCCACGGCGGCCACCAAGATTGCCAGCACACTCAGTGACGTCAGCGTGGGATGTCGCCTGCAGAACATCCGTCCCTGGTACACCAAGCGCTGCGGCCGCGCAACGATCGGCTCGTGCTCCAGATAGCGGCGAATATCTTCGCCCAGCGCCTGCGCCGAGGCGTATCGGCGATCGCGGTCCTTCTCCATTGCCTTGACGACAATGGTGGATACATCCCGAGGCAGGCGGTGGCTCCTGGTACGCGGAGACGGCGGAGTCACTTCGCTGATGATCCGCGTCGCTTCGAGAAGCGAGGTCTTGGACAGGTTGTAGGGCCGTACACCACAGACCAACTCGTACAGGATTACGCCCAGGGCATAGACATCGCTGCGGGTATCGATGTCGTTCGGGTCGGCCTCACACTGCTCGGGGCTCATGTACTGAAGCGTTCCCAGGAGTTGCCCGGCGCTGGTCGCCAGCGTTGCGGAACTCAGATCGGAGTCGGTGCTGCGCGCGACGCCGAAGTCGATGATTTTGGGCTGCCCCGACGTATCCACCAGGATGTTGTCCGGCTTGAGGTCGCGATGGATGATTCCCTTCTGGTGCCCGTGATGCACTGCGCCGCACACCTCGCCGATGAGTATCAGTCGATCTCGCAACGAGAGGTGCTTGTGCTCGGCGAACGCCGTCAGCGTGCGCGCCGCGGGAATGTACTCCATGGCGAACCACGGCATCGCCCCGCCTCCGTCGTCATAGATGCCCGAGTCGTAGACCTGCGCGATGCCGCGGTGACGCAGCCGCCCCAGCAACTGCGACTCCAACTCGAAGCGGCGCATCGCCCACGGAGAGGCCATACCGACCTTCATGATCTTCAGTGCCACAGACCGTCGCGGTGAGTCCTGGCGGGCCTCGAATACGCAGCCCATGCCGCCCGCGCCAATGACGCGAACCACGACGAAGCCGTCGATGGTCCGCCCGATCAATTCGGCGGTCTTGCGGGCCTCCTGCATCTCCCATGCAGTCCCTGGCTTCGAGGACTCTTCATTGAGGGTGGCCGCCAGACTCTCATCGACGCTGGCCTCAACGGCCGTTCGCAGCGGTGTGCCGCGGCCACAGTGCTCGTCGAGATACTCGCTGCGGCTGACACCGTCGAGTTCCATCGCTCTGGCTGACAGTTCGGCCACGCGGCCCTCTTGGTCGGGATCCATGGCATCCGATGTACGCCAGAATGCCCGCGATTGTCAAGCCGCATGGGGTCCGTGCTCCTAGCAGGCGTATCGCCTGCCCTTCGACTTCGCCCATGACTGCCGCGTTCCACGCCATCACCGGCGTGCTTGGCTATACAGGCAAAGCCGTCGCAGAGCGCCTGCTGACAGGTGGCATCCGTATGCACAACCCCGGCTGATGGAACCGGCGGGACGGCAGAAGGCCTGGTCGACTGGACAGTCGATGGTGACGACCTGCAGGGTCTCGTGGGCGATTGGGCCACTGCCAGCCAGACCTGGGATCTCGATAACGACGGGCTCGTCGGTGTGGTCGACCTGCTTACGCTGCTCGCGGGCTGGGGTATGTGTCAGTAGCACGGAACTTGCCGGTCGACACATCTGATGGGGCCGCGCATGCCCCTGCTGCCTGATCAGGCGTTTTGATGGGCCTCAAGATCCGCCAGTTCGACAATCTCAAGCGTTCGCTGGTGGGTTGCTTCCAGAATGACCTGCGGAGCGTATCCCTGCTCCAGCGCCTCCTGCCAGCGCGGGGCGCACAGGCACCATCGATCGCCGGGCTGCAGGCCGGGGAAACCCCACTCGGGGTGCGGCGTGCTCAGGTCATTCCCCGCCGCTTTCGAGAAGGCGAGAAATCGCTCGGTCATGATGACGCACACGGTATGCATGCCTTCATCGTCCGGACCACTCTCGCAGCACCCGGTGCGATAGAAGCCGGTCATGGGTTCCGTTGAGCAAGGCTGCAGCGCGTCCCCCAGTACGTTCACGGGCGCAGCGCTCTGCTCGGTCAGAGTGAGGTGCTTGATCATCGAATCAGGCCGGTGATGTCAATCCGCGGACCGCCGAAAGAACTTCATCGTAGGGCGGTGCCTCGCCGGGATTGTCGGCGAGCCATCGCCACGCCACCTTGCCGCCCGCGTCGATGACGAAGACACTTCGCTGCGCAACGTCATAGCCCGGCATGCCGGCTAGGTCTGGGAACCGGATGCCATAGGCATCAATGGTGCTCCTGGTGTAGTCGGACAGGATCGGGAAGTTGAGCTGATTCGCAGCCGCGAAGGCCGCATTGGCGAATCGACTGTCGACACTGATTCCGAGGACGGTGGTGTCGATGTCGTTGTAGGTCGCCATGGCGTCCCGGAACGTGCACAACTCCGTCTCGCAGCCGCCGGTGAATGCCGCTGGGAAGAATGCCAATACGACCGGCGTCCCCTGCAACGCGCTCAACGTCACCAAATCGCCGTTGTCCGCGTAGAGCGTGAAGTCCGAGGCAGGCTGTCCAATGGATGTGGTCATGATGTGGTTCCCTGAGAGAGAGGAGTGGTGGCTGGTAGAACGTGATCAACCACAGACTATAGTTCCTCCGGGCGTATCGAATCATTCGATCAATCGGCGAAGTGGGCATGGGCACGGCATATCTCGCGACCCACAGGCCGGCGCAACGCACCAGGCACGATTTGAACGTGCGGCCTGAGGATGGGAAGGCGGCTCAGGAGTCGGCCAGGCACTTTCGCCGCCTTCATGACTGGAGATGGGGTACCGTCCGAACATGGAATGCATCGACCTCGACAGCCGGCTCGCGCTCTTCGAGGACTGCTGGTCGCCTCGGATCATCGCCGAACTGAACGGCCAGCATGTCAAACTCGCCAAACTCGAAGGCGAGTTCACCTGGCATGCGCACCCGAACGCGGACGAGTTGTTTCTCGTCCTCCAGGGTGGTTTCACCATGCAGTTCCGGAATCGCTCGGTGGAGGTTGGCGAGGGGCAGGTCATTGTCGTGCCGCGTGGCGTCGAGCATCGGCCAGTCGCCGACGCACCATGCGCCGTGTTGCTCCTCGAACCAGCCGGCCTGCTCAACACCGGCGACGGCCCATCGACGGACCAGACGACGGCGGGCATCTGGATCTGATTGGACGCCCCTTGGCGACCTATGGATTAGAAGTCCGCTCAGGAGTCGGCCACGACGTTTGCCTAGCGGCGGGAACTAGGCGCACGGTCCCCAGTCACCCATCACGATGAGCAGGTCGGTCACATCGACGATGCCATCATCGTTGATGTCCGACGCCGCGTCATCGGTGCCCCAGTCGTTGATCACCAGTAACAGGTCCGCGATATCCACCAACTGGTCGCCGGTCACGTCTGACTCGCACTCCGGCTCGGGTATTGGCTTCGAGTGGGTGTCGAGATAGGCGAAGACCGCCGAGATCCCCTCATCCGAGAGAGAAACGAAGTGGCCGCCGGCGCCGACTTCCCACAACTCCGCCGACCCAGCGGAGGCGTCATCGCATCCGCCATAGATCCACCGGGTCGTTTCATCGAACCAGATGAGCCAGTCTAGGTCGAAGTATCCGGCCTCGGTCGCGGTGGTCGAGCAACTATTCCACGCCGCCCAATACTCGATGGTCGTGTTCACGCCGGGATACGGCGTGAGGCCAATGAACCCGCCAAGCCACCAGATCACCGGGTCGAGCGTGCCGTGAACCTCCAGCACATGGATGGGCTCGGTTGGCTGGCAGTTCGAGGGATCATTCCACATCGCACCGGCAATGCTCACGACGGATGCAAACTTTCCCGCGGCTTCGCAGGCCATGCGGTGGCACATGAAGCCACCGTTGGAGTGACCTATGAGGTGGATGCGGCCCGGCTCAATATTGTAGTTCGCCTCGATTGAGTCTACGAGCGCCAGCAGGTAGCCGACATGATCCGGATTGCTCCCCCACATGTCGCAGCACGCGTCGGTTGCATTCCAATAGAACTCACCGAGTCCATCCTGGCTTCCATCAGGCTTGGCGAATATGTAACCATGGTCATTGGCATCTGCCTGCAGTGGAAGAAGAATGTCGTACCAGGCCGTGGTGAGCGGCGCATAGCCGTGCAGGAAGATGAGCAGGGGCATCGGTTCATCCGGGTCATAGTCGGCGGGCACATAGACAGGCACCTCACTTGGAGGCGTCTGGCCCGGCCACTGCGCGTTGGCGACAGCCGTCGCCAGGCAGATGAACATCAGCGGCAGTGAATGTACGACCACGCCCGATTCTACTCCGTGCCATGCTCTGGGCAAGGGCTGATCGGAGCCGTGGCGGCAACACTCCGAAAGACAGCCCTAGCGGGCACCGAACCCCACCACAACCCCACAGCACGTCCGTATTCACGGGAGCTTTGTTCTTCAGGCGTTAACCTTCCCCCAAGGACATCTCTCTCATGACGTTGTCCGCAAAGGAGTGCGATGTTCGAAATCGAATGTCTTTGGGAGTGCAATGATGGTCTGGGAGAGTCGCCGCTCTGGTCCCCAGAGGAAACCTCCGTCTACTGGTCCGATCACGCGGGGCCTTCCATGGAGTTGGCCGGCTCACGATGGCCGTCGATAAAGCGATTGAATGTCGTGACCCGGCAGCAGGACGTTTGGCGCATGCCCCAACAAGTCGGATCCTTTGGCTTTCGGGCAACCGGCGGATTGATCGCCGGCACAAATTCAGGCTTCTGTTCGATCGACTTGGAAACCGGCCGCATCGAACAGATCGCTGATCCCGAGGAGGACAACCCACACAGCCGGTTGAACGATGGGAAGATTGACCGTCGTGGACGCTATTGGTGCGGCAGCATGGATTGTCAACTGAAAGACAAGTTGTCGTACATCTATCGCTTCGATCCAGATCTTACATGCCACAGATGCGCAGAAGACTTTTCCTTTGTGTGCAGCAATGGAATCGCTTTTTCTCCGGATGACACTCGGATGTATTTCGGCGATACGCAAAGAAGCGCGGTCTATGTCTTCGACTTTGATATTAACGAGGGCCGCATTGACAATCGCAGACTGCTTCTCTCACTTGAGGATCGAAAGCCTGGGATTATCGACGGTGCGACGGTCGATGCCGAGGGGTATTACTGGTTCGCTTTGAACATGGGAGGGAAGATTCTTCGTATCGATCCTCTGGGCAGAATCGATCGAGAAATCGACATGCCAATTCCCAGTCCGACCTGTGTGACCTTTGGCGGAGACAACTACGAAACACTTTACGTCACATCACAACAGACCTTCGTAACCTCGGAGCAATTGGCAAAGCACCCACGGCCGGGAAGCCTGTTTGCAATTCACGGGCTCGGCATCCAAGGGCTGCCCGAACCGAAGTTCAGCGGCTGAAGCCGATGTAAGTGCACGCAATTTGCCGGATGCACTGCCCTCTCATGTGAGCCGAACCATGCAAACAGATCAGCCTGAGCGGCTCACCCACAGGTCCCCCACTGGCTCAGCATGCCAATGAGATCCGCAACATCGACATCGCCGTCCCGGGAACAATCTTCACGATCATCTGCATCGAGTGATCCATCACCATAACCATCCAACAGTGTTACAAGATCTGCAGAATCAACGTCGCCATCTTCATCGACGTCGCCTGGGCAGCACCAATTGCCTAGATCGTTACCGCCGCCGTCGGTGTATGCGATCGCAATATCACCACCCAGTGGGTGGTCACACAATGTGGAATCCGAAACGGTCAAGTTAACGACTGCGTCGCCGCTAATGCCCGCGTCTCCAGCCCAATTGTCTGTTTCGTTCCCGGAAAACCTGCAACCACTTACCTCTATGATCGCAGCCACATCATTGTCACGAAGGTGCAGACACCCATGGAGCGTAGACATATTATCTGTGATCTCGCAGTTGCTCAGCGTGACATCACCTTGGCTCTGATAGATCGCCGAGCCAACATCGGCCTGATTTTCGATAAAGGACGAATCGCCAATAGCAATGTCGGCATCACCATTGTTGACACGAATGGCCCCGCCATCGTCGTTCGCATTATTTCCCTGAAACACACACTCGTAGATATCACTAGTTCCTGCGCGTAACTCACATGCGCCACCGTATTCAGAAGAGCAGTTGATGAAACTGGTGTACATGATCAGTCCATTTGCATCGTCTGTATACAAAGCGCCTGCATAGGCTGCTGATTCACACGTTGTGAATTGGCAATCATTAATTTCATAGTTTATTGGGCTCGAAGAGTTTCCACGAATGCGAATCGCTCCTCCTTGATCGAACTGAACTGGGCTTGAGCAATTCGTAAACATGCATGAAATGACCCACAAGTGTTCGCCGCTGCCGCCAATGTCCTCGAACAACAAACCACCACCGCCTTCTCCATCCAATGCTGTGCAGTTCAGCAGATCCAGTTGATAGAGATATGCGGTCGCGTGTGTGAATACAAAGCCCCGGGCTGCGCCTTCTCCATCGAGTGCGACGCCACTACTAGGGGCGGCGATGGTCAGATCCTTGCCAGAAATTGCGACAATCACGCCATCTACGTCATCATCGATATAGGTCCCCGGCTCAATCCAAATAGTGTCGCCGCTGACTGCAACATCAACCGCTTCCTGAATCGTCATGTAATCACCCCCGCCATCGGCATCAACTGTATAGGTGGTGGCGCCGAAACAGAGGGTGCAGGATCCAAAGGCCAGGAATAACCCATAGAGCGGATGTCCAAATTGCATCTTCATAACTCCTACTAGACCGCGAAGAAACCGTTATGTGCCCCGAAGTTCGGAAAGTCAGCCCCTCTGCAGACAGGGGCCTGACTCATCCATCCAGCAGTGAACGACAACCCGCCACCCCACAGCACCTCCGTATTCACGGGGGTGTTGTTGTTTAGTTGTTGACCTCACCTACGTCCGCCTCTCTAATAGAGCTTGTGCGGGCTCAGGTCGCCTATAAGAGAGAGACTCATGCGCTATATCTGTACTTCCATCGTGGCCACCTTGGTAGCTACCGGAATGTCGCAGGCGGCAACCATCCACGTGCCTAGTGATTACTCCAGCATCTATCAGGCTGTTGCTGTTGCCATCGATGGCGATGTCATCGAAGTCGCCGCTGGAATCTACCTAGGCTCCTATCTCAGCCCGCAAGGAAAGAGCATCACCATCTCTGGGGAACTTCATGAAGATGGAACACCTGCTGTCATCCTTGATGGGCAGCAATCTGGAGCGGTGCTCTGGTGCTACCACGGCGAGGACACATTGACCGTCTTCAGAAATCTCATCCTGACCAACGGATCGTCCTACTACGGCGGAGGTCTGTCATGTTATGACGGAAGTTCTCCAGCCCTTGAGAACTGCATCTTCCGTGACAACATGGGAACGATCGAGGGAGGAGGAGTCCATCTTCGTGAGAATTGCAACCCGACATTCAGCAACTGCCGCTTTGAAGACAACTTCGCCAATGGGCCCGGCGGGGGAATGTTCTGTATCGAAGGCAGCAATCCGACGCTGATGAACTGCGTGTTCGATGGAAACGACGCCGCCCCGGACGGCGGGGGAATCTACTGCCGCGACAGCAGCCCCACTCTAACGAACTGCACGTTGATGAACAACGCTTCGTCTCTGGGCGGCGGCGTCTACTGCATCAACAGCAACCCCGGGTTCTTGAACTGTCAGATCAAACTGAATACCGCCTCCTTCGGCAGTGGAATCTACTGTTCCGGGATTGGCAGCAATCCGACATTCACCGACTGCACGATTGAGAACAATTCGGCGGAATATTACGGCGGTGGGATCTACTGTGACTACAACGCGGCCCCATATCTCTCACAGTGCACGATCTCGAACAATGCAGCGAGTTCTGCCGGTGGTCTCCACTGTGAAGGGAGCAGTGTTCCCTCATTGAGTGCATGCACGATCTCTGGCAATACCGCAGTAGATATCGGTGGCGGGATCTTCTGTTCGACAAGCAGCCCGATCATCACGGACTGCACAATCACCAGCAACGTTGCAAGCGGAGGTGACGGCGGTGGGATCTGGTGCTACTACCAGAGCTTGCCACTAATCAGCGGCACGGTCCTATGCGACAACAGCCCCGATCAGATCCTCGGCTCTTGGAGCGATGGCGGGGCGAACACGATTACAGACGAGTGTCCTGCTGACTGCGATGGCGACATCACTGGTGACGGCCACGTGGGGGTCGATGACCTGCTCACGGTGATCGCAGCGTGGGGCAACCCATACGACGTCAACGATATGCTGACTGTGATTGAAAATTGGGGCCCCTGCACCTAGTCCCCCATAGCACCTCCGTATGCATGGGGGTGTTGTTGCTGGGAGACTCAGAGGGCGGCACGTAACATCACGTGCGGCCGCCGCCTGACTGCCCCTCAGCCTCACAAGCAGTCATCGACATGCTCACTGATGGGCCGTCTACCCGCGACAAATTACTCCTCGCAGTTGATGAGCAGAGTGCCGGTTCCGGAACTGGCGGCATCCCATCCACCAAGGCGGACCAAGTAGCTTCCTTCCGAGGCGACTGGGGACTCGAGCAATGATGTGTAATTCAAGCAGTTCGCGCCGTCACCATTGCATGCAATCTGGACCTTGTTGAAGCAGGTTCCTTCATAGAGAATCAGTTCCGTGTCAAAGGTCGCGGTGTTGCAGGTGCTGAGGCTGAGCGTGCCGCTGCACGTGGCCTCGTAGGCGAACCAGATGTCGCTGCTCATGCTTCCAAGCCAGGTGCCGAGGCATTGCGAGTCATCGTAGACATCGGTGCTAGTGCTGGCGTCAACCGTGGAGAAGTAGATTTCGCCATTCGTTACGGATATCGCATCGATGCATTCGTCGTTGATGGCGGTGGAACAACTGATGGTAGTGCAGGAGGACTGGGCCCCATTCCATTCACCGCCAGCATTCTCGCAATCGATTGACTCGATGTAGTGGCATGTTCCATCGGCCAGGCAGCAGGCGCCTGGGAACGTACAGATCGAACCCCATTGATCGATGACCGCCAACAGGTCGGCCACGCTGTACGGGTTGCCCCAGCTAGAGATGACCAGCAGCAGATCATTGACGGTGACCACCTGATCCCCGTTGAAATCACCAGGCGTGCACGGTTCGTCCAAAAGCCCCTCGAAGAAGTTCCAAATCTCGAGCGTTGCATCAATGTCCATGTTTCCAGACTGTCCCGGCCATTCATGTCCACCACCGATAATCAGGTAGTACCAGAGTTCCCGATCGTGCTGCTGCGAACTGTAGAGGTCAAGCCGCACAGTGCTGCCGTCATTCGGATTCACGTCGGGCAGATCGGTTGATTTCATGTCCATCGTTTCCAAGAAGGTTGCCCAGAACTCGATGATTTCCGGAACCGATCGATACGCGCCCCAACCATCAGAATTGTCCATGTCTCCTTCGTAGAGGACGACGGGGTCGTTCAACCCGTTCATCGTCCAGATGGAATGCGGCACCACTGGATCGCAGCTCGTATAGAGCGTGTCCATCATCGTCCCGGCGATTGGCGCAAAGGAGGTGAACGTCTCGGATTCACGGCAGGCCAGCTGGTAGCACATGTCGCCACCGTTGGAGAATCCCGTCACGAAGATGCCGTTCGGGTCGAGACTGTGTAGCTTCTGCAGATGGAGTGCAAGTTCTCTCAGGAATCCGTCGTCGTCAATGTCGATCCCGTCGTGAATGGCATAGTCGACGTCCCAAAATGGATTACTCCAATGGTCCAAGGTTCCACTGGGGAACGCAACGACGAACCCACGCTCATCGGCAAGTTCGGTCCAGCCATAGTAATTCATCATCATGTAGTTGCTCATCCCGTAGCCATGCAACACGAACACCAATGACGGTGACTGGGGCAGCTTGTCAGGAATGTGAATGAGATACTCACGGTCTAGACCGTCGTGCGGGAACGGAATACTCTGAACATGGGCCGTCGCGGGGACAGCCAGGCCAGAAACAACCGTTGCAACAAGAAGCCTCATGGCCTCAGAATAGCACGTGTTCAGTTGGCCTCGCAACAACTAATCGAGCACGTTGAAGACCTTCGCCATCCCACAGCACCTCCGTATGCACGGGGGTGTTGTTCTTTGGGCACTCAGATAGCGGCGTGTTGCTCCTGAAGAGGCATGCAGGAGATCTACGTAGATCGTTGTTGACCTTCCTTACGGCCTCCTCTCTAATAGGACTTGTGCGGCCTTTGGTCGCCTGTAAGAGAGAGGAAACCATGAAACTTGTCACTGCTGCTGCCGGCCTCCTACTGGTTCTCGCCGGAACCACCAATGCCTTTGCTGCGACCATCGATGTGCCGGGTGATTACGGCACAATCCAGAATGCGATCAATGCGGCCGAGGATGGAGACATCATTCATGTCCAGCCGGGCATCTACACCGGAAACGGCGAGGAAGTCGTTCGTTTGATGGGCAAGTCAATCACGCTCATCGCAACTGGATCACCTGAGTCCACTGTCATTGATGGGGAGAACCAAAGACGGTGTGTCACTTGCGACAATGGGGAAGGAAACAACACACACGTCAGCGGGTTCACAATTACTAATGGATACGCCGAGAACGGCGCTGGCATCTATCTGGGCTGGAACTGCAGCCCTACTATTGAGAACTGCATCGTTGCACACAATATTGCAAGCGGGGGCGGCGGCGGCCTTGAAGCTGGAGGAAGCGACTCCGTAATCCGAAATTGCATGTTTATGAATAACAGTTCTTATGGACCTTACGGCGGCGGGTTGCGGTTGCTTGGTGTACAAATCCTCATTTATGATTGCATCATTCGCGACAACACTTCTTCCGTAAACTTCGGGGGCATCTTTGTGGATAGCTACTTCTGCGGGATTACCGACAGCGCAATTTGCGGGAACAGTGGCCCGTATCAAATGCATGGTGTTGATGAAAATGGCATGACAGTTCTTTTGGGGGAGTGTGAAATGAACCACTCTGGCGACATCAATGGTGACTATGTCGTAGATGTCAACGATGTCCTTCAGTTAATCGAAGTATGGGGATCCTCTGGACCAGGATTCCACATTGCCGACTTTGATTACGACGGAGACGTGGATGTTAATGATCTGCTTTATCTATTCAGTGTTTATGGCGCCGACGCAACTCCAACAGGCGCTTGTTGTGTCGACGAATGCTGGTGCAAAGACGGTCTGACTGAATCTGAATGTGATTCGTGGAATGGAACTTGGTGGGGACCGGACACACAGTGTGGCTGGTGTGGCGGCAAGGAATGCCCATAATCCCCCAACACCACCCCACAGCACCTCCGTATTCACGGAGGTGTTGTTCTTTTTAGGCAAGCAGATGGCGGCGCATCGCTTCTGAAGCGACGCACAGCAGGTGAATTACAGAGCCGCCAAGCTCCACGAGATTTGTTGGTAATCTGCAATACTCTCTTGCATGCCGAATCAACGACCAATCGCGGATGCCATTGAAGCAACAGGACAGTTAGATCAAGGTGAAGGCAAAGAGACCATTGTCTGCCTGCATGGCTGGTGTTGTCGCACAGGAGACTTCGCGCCGCAGGTGCAATCCCTGTCAACGAAGTATCGGGTGCTCGTCGTTGACTGGCAACAGCGACTCACACGACGACATGGTTCTTGTGGATTTGATGAAATCTGTGCAGACATCGCTTCATGCATTCAGCACGCGGGTGTGGCACGGCCACTCCTCTGCGGGCATAGTCTTGGCGGATTTCTCGCCATGCAGATTGCATTCGAGCACCGGCTTCCAATTCGAGGACTGTTGGTTCTCGACAGCACTATTCCGCTTCCAGATCAAACACGCGATTCTTGGATTCAAGTGGCAGATCGTCTGGAGCGTGGCCCCTTTGGCACGGCATGTGATGCATTCGTAAGATCGCTCTTCATCGACAGCGAGCAAGGCCCAATTCAGGAGTCAGTCATTCAGGGGATGACAAGTCAGCCGGCCAATGTCGCCGTTGGCCTGGTTCGGGAGATCTGTTCCCACCGATGGGCGTTGAATCTCCAGGCGATTGATGCACCGGTTCACATGGTTGCATCGCAACATACCCAGTTGGATGTGGATGCCTTTCATGCCTATGTCCCCTCCGCAACAAGCGAACACATCGATAACAGCGGCCACTTCATAACGCTCTTTCAAGCGGAACGCGTCTGCCAAGCAATGCTCAGGATGTTGAATCAGTAGGGCGTAGGAGTCTTCTGCCCGTAGTCCCCCACCACCCCACAGCACCTCCGTATTCACGGGGGTGTTGTGGTTGAAATGGCAGCGCATTGCTCCTGAAGAGGCATGCAAGACCATCTATAGAAACAGTTGTTGACCTCCCCTGCATTGTGTTCTCTAATGGTCCTTGTGCGGCCTCAGGTCGCCTGTAGGGAGAAAGGGACCCATGCGTTATATCTGCACTTCTATCGTGTCCGGCTTGGTGGCGGCTGGCACGTCCTTCGCCGACACCCACACCGTGTTAGCAAACAGCACCTCATTTTCACCAGATGCCATTGACGTAGCGCCAGGCGACACGATCGTCTGGCAGTACAACAGTGGCTATCCTCATACGGTGACGTCAGGCGTTCCCTGTACTGCAGACGGCTTGTTCTACAGTGAACTCCATGGCGGCAATCCCACGTTCACATGGGAGGTGCCGTCGGATGCTTCTGGTGACATCTTCTACTTCTGCGAGCCCCATTGCAACATGGGCATGGATGGGATCATTACGGTCGTTGGACCCGCCGATTGCATCGGCGATCTCGACGGCAACGGTGAAGTCGGGGTTGATGACTTGCTTTCCTTACTCGCCGCGTATCAGACAAATGCCGATGGCGACTGCGACGACGACGGTGACACCGATGTCGATGATCTACTAGTGCTGATCTCCGCTTGGGGCTCCTGCCCTTAGCAGTCCCCCACCACAACCCGCCACCCCACAGCACCTCCGTATTCACGGAGGTGTTGTTGTTAATTTGTCGATGGAGTCGCCGAAGGGATTAGGGCGAGTTGGTCAGCGTTCGCAGACGGGCTCCGCTTGCCAGCAGCCGTTCGACAACTGCCATGCCGGTGTAGCCAAGTGCCCCTGTGATGACGTGAAACCCATCTGCCATCGCCACATGGTATCGGTGCCAGTACAGTGCCGCCATGATTGAATGGTTGCTGATAACGCTGGTGTCGATGCCCACGCAGATTCCAATGCCGACGGACTCTCACACGCCCCCACCCAACATCATCTTCATTGTGTCGGACGATGCTGGTTACAGCGATTTTGGATTTCAGGGTTCGGATGATATCGAAACGCCGAACCTCGATGCGCTCTGCGCGTCTGGTGTGCGATTCGAGCAGGCCTATGTCACCGCGTCGGTGTGTTCGCCTAGCCGAGCCGGCTTGATCACCGGGCGCTACCAGCAGCGAATCGGATACGAGCACAACATCCCCGTCGGGGGTTCGCATGGACTTCTCGGCGACACGATTACGATTGCCGATCGTTTGCAGCAGGCTAGGTACACCACCTCGGCCATCGGTAAGTGGCACCTCGGATACAAGCCCGAGATGCGCCCGCTTGAGCAGGGCTTTGACCGGTTTCACGGCCTGCTTGCGGGCAGCCGCCACTACAAGCCCTATGACAACGACGCCAAGCGGGGGAACTATCGCGTACGAGTTGGCGATGAAGTTGTCGCTGACGAGCCAGCGACCTTTGCGTGGCTCACGGACTATCTCGGTGAGGTTGCCAGCGAGCAGATTCGGGAATTGGCCCCAAGCGGTCCATACTTCATGTACTTGTGTTTCACGGCCCCCCACACACCCATGCAGGCTTCGCCCGAGGATTTGGCCGCCGTTGGCGGGGAGCCATCCAAACGCAAGACGTATCGCGCCATGCAGCGAGCACTTGATCGCGCGATCGGTGAAGTGGTCAGTGCTGTCGATGCGTCGGGAGAGGCCGACAACACCATCATCTGGTTTGTCAACGACAACGGTGGTGCCACAAACAATGGTTCGGACAACGGCCTACTTCGGGGCATGAAGGGCTCAAAGTTTGAGGGTGGAGTTCGGGTGCCCATGCTGCTGCGATGGCCGGGCGTGACGCAGCCGGGCCAGTTCTATCTTCCAGCGGTCAGTACATTGGACATGACTGCCACGGTGCTTGGGGCTGCCAATGCTAATGCGTCGGATATTGACGGTGTTGACTTGCGGCCGTTTCTTGTGGGGGAAGATCGATCCAAGCCGCACGAGTTTCTGTACTGGCGACGCGGCCCAGTCGCGTCGGTTCTACAGAATGGCCGGTGGAAGTTGATTCGCGTGGGGGATGATCAGTACATGCTCTTTGATATCCGCGATGATGTGACCGAACGAATCGATCTGGCGCCCCTGTACGCAGCGCGGGTTGCCCGGATGCGGAAGGCGTTGGAAGCGTGGGAATCACAGATGCAACCACCTGTTAGTGCTTCGGGCGAACGATGGCGCTCCAATCAAATCAAGAAGCATCAAGCGGAAGTGGATTCTCGAGCGAAGGAACGTTCACTTCCCTGACCCACTCGGCGTTCAGTGATCAACATGGTCGAGCAGGAAGCGCGCCCATCCACGGGCCTTCCGTTCGACCGCCGAGGCCGAGTCGGCCATCAGCACCTCCGTATTCACGGGGGTGTTGTTGATGGGAAAACTCAGATGGCGGTGGCAGCGGCGGGCCGGGATTTTCAGACGGGGAATCGTTTTC
>Ga0315338_1000433_pt1 | contig 99251 bp, 75 predicted proteins | sample ASW8metaG_FD_204518 | JGI IMG/M metagenome (GOLD analysis project Ga0315338, IMG submission 204518) | Ammonia-oxidizing marine archaeal communities from Monterey Bay, California, United States - ASW #8 | ecosystem: Environmental > Aquatic > Marine > Coastal | place: USA: California | collected...
TGGCGGAAAGAGTTTGGTCAAATTCTACCGAACTCGGCTGGGTTTTCACCTATGGCAACGCCACCACCAACTCGTTTAACCTGCGCAACGTGTTTGAGTACGCCTGGGTGGATGCTGACCTAAATCTAGAATTTGGCATTCTACGCGCCGACTCGGGAGACGACCGATTTGCGCTCGGTACTGAAGAAGCCTTCGAAATTATTGACCCGCCCGTAGAACCTGATACTGATCGTATTTACGCTAAAGCCCGTTACCTGAGGAACGTTTCTCGTCGGTTTTTCTGGTATGGCCGCGTTGACATAGAACGTGACCAGCCGGCCGGCATTACCTTCCGCCTCGCGCCCGCTGGCGGAGCTGGCAACAACTGGGAAACGCCTGAGAATATTGAGCTCCGCACTGGATATGGCTTCGGCTACTCAGCTGGAGAGATGACCTTCGACGGCTCCAATAACTACTTTGGGTACCAGCTTTTCTATGAGTTTGACATGAAAATTAGCGACAGTACTGACATCGATAGCAGCATGACCTTCGACGGCAGCATCATGTCAATGGGTAACTACCGCTTTCATTGGGCAAATGGCATCGGTGTGGCGATCAATGACAGAATGGCCTTGAAGGCAAGTTTGCGGCTCGTCTATCGAAACGATCCAGCCCTGGAAGAAATCGATCTGGAGGATCCCTCTGGAGCAGTCCTCGGCAACGTCATCGTAAGCAAGAAAAAACTCGACACGGGCTTTACAACCTCGTTGGTGATTAACTTCTGAAACCAAGGTTTTCGTTATTCAAGACACCTTCCGCTCGGCGATCCTTGTCCGCAAGGAACCAGAAAACACTATGGAATGACAATTGTCGAAGACCAAAGAATTTAACGAACAGGTGCCACGATGAAAACCACCCGCGTCGTTTCCCTTTTCGTCGCGCTCACCCTTCTCAGTTTAACGGGTGCAACCGCACAACAAGCCACCAGCAGTGAAGCCAGAATGGCGTCCTGGGACCAACACATGCAAATGGCGAAGGACTCGCCTTTTCGCAACCTTGAGTGGCGTGCCATCGGCCCCAAACAAGCAGGTGCCCGTGTCGAAGCGATCGCTGTTCCGTCTGGCAGCCACGGCACGATCTACGTCGGCATCGGTTCAGGCAACCTCTGGAAAACAACAAACAATGGCATCACGTGGGCCCCAATCTTCGAAAACGAATCTACATTTACGGTCGGGGACATAGCCGTTGCGCCATCGAATCCGGACATCGTATGGGTCGGGACTGGGGAGACTCAGCCACGCCACAGCGGCTATTCGTTCGCTGGTACCGGGGTATTCAAGTCTGAAAATGCAGGCGAAACCTGGCAGAACATGGGTTTGCAAGACACTCATCACATCGGAAAAGTCATCATCGACCCCAACAACCCCGAAACCGTTTACGTCGCTGCCATCGGCCATTTTTGGTCGCCCAATGAAGAGCGAGGCGTCTTCAAGACGACAGATGGTGGGCAAACCTGGCGCAAAACCCTCTATGTAAGCGAACGTACTGGGGCGGTCGAGATGGCGATCGATCCAGGCAATAGTGACATTCTCTACGCTGCCACTTGGCAAGCAGTGAGTGGCACCCCCCACGAAGGCGGTCTCGAAAGTGGGATCTATAAAAGCATCAACGCTGGTGAGACGTGGACCAAACTTTCTAACGGCTTGCCCTCGGGGCTGCTGGGTCGTATCGGCCTCGACGTCGCGTTTTCCAATCCGAATGTCATTTATGCCTTTGTCGACAACCGCAACGTACCTGCGCCATCTGATGCAATACCAGGAGTAAGTGAAAGCAACCAAGAGGCCCGCGAGATCATTGGAGGCGAAATTTACCGATCGAACGACAAAGGCTCTACTTGGTTCAAAGCAAACATTGACGACACCTACGGCTTCTTTGGGGTCTACGGTTGGAAATTTACCGACATCCGTGTTTCCCCCGACAATGAAGACGAAATTTTTGCCCTGGGTAACCGTGGCTACCATTCGGTTGATGGCGGCAAGACCTTCGAGCAAATTGGGGAAATCATCGTTCGTATCCACGATACACGTGGACTAGTCATGCATCTCGATCACCATGAGATCTGGATCGACCCCCAAAATGCCGACCGTATCTTGCTCGGCAACGATGGCGGATTATACGAATCAAACGACCGCGGCCAAACTTGGCTACACATGAATAATATCCCTGCGGCTGAATTCTATTCGATATCCCTCGACATGGAATATCCGTACAACGTATTCGGTGGCACGCAAGACAACGCAGCTTTGTATGGTCCCAGCGATGCCGACGTTGTTGACCATACCGACGACCCATGGGAGAACGTCTACCTTGATCGCTGGACCGGTGGAGACTCTTTTGACACCCTGCGAGATCCTACTAACCCCAATATCGTTTACTACGAACACCAGCATGGTGCGATGCTTCGTATGGATATCCAGCCAGGTGGAGATGTGCAGTCGGGTGGCGATTCGACCCAGAACATCCGGGCCCGGGCCCCTGAAGGAGAGCCGGAATGGCGATTTAGTTGGTACACGCCGATCATCATCTCTCGCCACGACCCGCGCACCCTTTACGTCGGGGCAAACTATGTCCTGCGATCAAGAACCCGTGGCGACAACTGGGAGACAATGAGTCCGGATCTCTCCGACGAGGGGGGAGGCATGCGCTCTGTGGTGCCGTTCGGGACGATCACGATGCTGGCAGAATCGCGCTTGTTGCCCGGTATCATTTACGCTGGCACCGAGGGTGGGAGTATTTGGCGGACAACCAATGATGGCGACGCGTGGGAGCAAATAAACCAAGGGCTACCACGAAAGTGGGTGAGCCGCCTGGTTGCCTCTGAGCACGAGGTCGGTCGTATTTACGCTTCTTTTACCGGCTATCGCGAAGACGACTTCAATGCCTACTTGTTCATCTCTCATGATTTCGGTGATTCATGGCTATCGATTAGCAACAGCTTGCCAGCGGAGTCAATTAACGTCATCGCGGAGGACCCGACTAATGAGGATTTGCTCTACGTTGGTACCGATCTGGGAGTATACGTATCACTCAACCGTGGACAAACGTGGGATTCCCTGTCGACAAAACTACCGACCACACCTGTCCACGACCTAGAAGTCCATCCGCGTGACCCGGAGATTGCCATTGGCTCACACGGCCGCAGTGTGTGGGTCCTGAACATCGAGTCTGTCCGGGTGCAGGCTCTGCAATAGCGAAACCTTCGGAGCCTTGGGAACTACTCGGGGACCTCAGTCAACAGATACTTCAACGCGAATGTGCCGATCCAGTGGGAACCTGCGTAATCGGCATCGAACATTGCTTCGAAGCCCATAGCGCCGTGTAATGCAGCGAGCTTCTGGTAGGCTTCGCTACGCAGGTCGCCCGGGGGTAAAACCGCAGCGATGCGGTTCATTGCATCACCACGAATAAATGCCAGTCCTATGAGGTGTGACTTGCCACCCAAAGCACGAGTTTCCTCGTCGATTCGCCGTTGCTCCTCGTCCGATGTGGTGGTCTTGCGAGTCTCTTCTTCATCACCTGAGAAACCTTCGGTCGCCGGCTCCGTCACTTGAGTATCAGCCGCCTGCTCCTCAGAATCGCTATTAGAAGGCTCTTCCGAGGTATCCACCGGAGTAGTAAGCGGCAAAAATTCACGGGCGTTAACCTGCGGCATAAAATCTTCGAACCAAGTTAAGAACTCGTCCGGCTCAAGAATCTCAGCCATCAGTGCCGCTTCTTCCAGGCATGGCGACAAAAAATCCGAACCCCACGGTTCGTAGGCCGTCGGACAGCCATAATCATCGAGGAACAACCGCTGAGAAGATTCGTAGATTGCTTCCTCGAGTGCGTTGTCTTTAACGATTCGCGCGTAGTCCAGCATCATCGCGAGGGCAAACGAAGTGTTGCTGTGGGCGCCACTGCGAGACGGACGTTCAAGGTCTGCCAGGTAGGCGACCATACGTTCCGAGAACAGGGCCGCGAGCGGTTCAAGATTGTCAGCCCATTCCGGTGCATCGGGATCGTCCCAAGTCCGCAATTCAGCGTACAGTTTTAGCAACCAAGCGTACCCGTACGGTCGCTCGAACCCACCTGCGGTCTCGAAGTATTCTAGCTCCCCCTCCAGAGCCCGCGCCGACAGATGGTCGTTCAACTTCTCTCGCACAAGTCCGCTGACAGGTAGGCTTGGGTATTCCTTGTGAATCTTAACCATAGCCCAGGTTGAATTGACCGCTGAATGCCAATCCCAACAGCCGTAGAAAGAGCGGTTGCGTTCATAGCCCGGCCGGCGGGCAGCAACGGTCTCGTCAAGGTAAGTACTGCGGTCACGCGGGGCCGCATGGGGGCGGTCCAAGCAAGAAAGCGGCATTGCCACCAAGGTGAGTGCCATTTCCAGGTCAAGATTTGGCACGCTTTCAAACGAAATCGAGTCAATAAACGCGGCTAGGTCCGCTGCTTCATCCCGGCTGATCTCAAGCGCGCCCACTGAAACAGTTTTATCTCCGGCGAGCTCAACCTCAGGATAGCCACACGCCGCACTGGCTACCGCTGCCAACAGAAAGATGCCGATGAGCTGGTTCTTCATAGAGCCGCATTCTAACCCGAGCATCCCGATACACTACTGTCCGCGACCACTTCCGCTCCCCAGACATTGTTTCATTGGTTAGCCGAAAGGTAATGCAGTCGAGGACCTCTGATGCGAGGACACCATAGTGGTCAATAACTCGCGCAATTTGTAGCAAGTGTAAACTCGCCCAATGCAAACCTTGAGACCCTGGAACCGTTGGCTAACGTTGCTTATTGGCGCTGGCTTGCTCGCTATATCCACCTTTACGAATAGTTTGGCGCAAACACGAGTCGAGTTTCACATGCTACCCCCGGTTTCGACTGGCCCAATGGATCCAGCGTGGAGTCCAGACAGTAAATGGATCGCGTTTTCGATGCGTGGTGACATCTGGAAAGTACCCGCTGAGGGTGGTGAAGCGATCGCGTTAACCGAGGGGCCTGCCTACCACTTCGAGCCAGCTTGGAGCCACGACGGCACCACTATTGCCCTCACGTATGAAATCGATGGCGACCTCGAGATTGGCATCGTTGCTGCCAGCGGTGGACCGGTGCAACGCATCACAAATAGTCCCGGCTACGACTTGCAGCCAGTGTGGTCAGCCGACGATCGCCAAATCCTCTTTGCTTCCCGTCGTAACGGTGGCTTCGACATCTTCAGCGCTCACCCGATAACGCCTGCCAACGTCCCCAGTGAAAGATTAATAGTTGAAGAAATTGTGGGTGGCCCCGGAAACCAGTATCAGCCATCCGTCTCGCCTGACGGCGTTTTAGTTGCATTCATGGCACCGGCCCCCGGGACACTCGGCAGCGGAGCTATATGGGCTAAGAGACATGTGTTGAACAACACCGGCACGCCGAGAACAGCCGATGAGCCATACCTAGTGCACACCGAAGAAACCAGCTACCGTGCCGAACCCGCATGGTCAGCAGACAATGCAGCGATCTTCTATTCGTCGGATTCTGGTGGCTCCAACGACATCGCTGTGGTTTCCGCTCAGGGTGGAAATCGAGTTCGCTTGACTGAGGTCCCGTCAGACGAATTCGGTGTCGCTGTTAGTCCTGACGGCAATAGGATTGCTTTCGTCTCTAATCACCAGGGCCCAACACGGTTGTACACGATGGGGGCAGGTGGTGGTGCTCGTAGTTCTTGGCGTGAAGTAGAAATCACCTCACGGCATCCGCGAACTGAAACCGGCACAGTACGAGGCCGAGTTCTCGACGAAAGCGGACAGCCAACGCCAGCACGCATTATGTTGACCGCCTCTGACGGTCGCGCGTACACCGAAGATGGTGGGTTCCATCGCATGATGTGGGTGAACAAGAGGCATTATGCACACACCGACGGTACCTTCGAAATCGAGTTGCCGGCAGGCTTAGCTTCAATCGAAGCAATGCGCGGATTCGAGTACCTCCCAACAAAGGTGAGCGCCGACATCATTGCAGGAGAAAGTACCGATGTGACGCTGGTTCTCAACCGTTTCGGCAATCTGGACCCATTGTTCGCTCTGGGCTGGTACTCCAGCGATATGCACACCCACGACCTGCACGAGGGGCGTTTCGGCCTTACCCCAGAGATGTTTTTTCGGCAGCTCGAAGCCGACGATGTGCGCGTCGCTAACGCCCTGATCCACATGGATGGGACGAAAATCATGGGACGATCAGAGAACCTGACCGGCGAACCGTACGAGATGTCCGGAGAAGAACGGATTCTGTACTACACACAAGAGTTCCGGGGCTCATACGGCCACGTAGCTTTACTGGGGTTACAACGTTTCATCATGCCGTTCATTGGCGGTGCCCGTGGCACACCGTACGCACCCGACGTACTTAAGCTGGCCCACATCGATGCCGCTTACAACCAGGGCGGTATCGCCGGGTTCGTACATCCTTACAATGGGCCTGTTGATACCCCACAACGTGCTGCAACCGCCGACATTCCTGTCCACGTCGCTCTCGGCCGCGGCGACTTCTTCGACGTAGTTTCCATTGCTTCTCTTGAGATGGAGTCGACCGAAATGTACTACCGGCTCCTAAACTGCGGTTTCCGCCTAGCTGCCACCGGTGGAACTGACAACTTCTCCGACGTTTGGCTAGACCCCTCAGGCGGTACGGCACGTACCTATGTTCACATCGATGGAGCCCCCCCTCTCACATTCAGCGGCTGGCTCGATGGCGTAAGGGAGGAAAAGACGTTCGGAACTAACGGGCCGTTGCTGTTCCTGAATGTCGGCCACGGGAGACTAAGCCCGGGGACCATGTTAGAACCAGGTGAGGAGTTTGCCCTCGAAAGCACTGACGATACGACTTTTGATATCAGTTTGGCAGTAACATCACTTGCGCCACTCGATCGCGTTGAAATCATCGTCAATGGAAGTATTGCTCACACATGGGGAGAACCTGATTTTGTCGGGTACAACCCGAACGAAGTCTGGAATCTATCAACCACAATTGAGCTCCTAGGTAGCGGATGGATCGCTGCTCGTGCCAGCGGCCCACCAAGCGAATATGTCGGCGACGCGTTTCCATTTGCCGCAACAAGCCCGGTTTACGTCGTTCGCGATGGGCACAACTACACATCCGTTGAAGATGCCCAGTTTCTCCTTGAAACAATCAACATACTGTGGGATCGAGTCGAGACTCGCGATGCGTTCAACACCGATGCTGAGCGGCGTGCGTACTCCGAAGCCATTGGCCAGGCACGCGCCATCTTCCAGCGCATCATTGACGACCTCTGAGTCTGTTTCCGGAACCTTGGCTATTACCTCTCAACCAATTCTTAATCAGTCAGTCCCCGTCGATCCGAAACCACCTGGTCCTCGTATTGTTTCATCGACGTCCTCAACTTCGCTAATAACCACACGTGCCACGGGCGCAATGACCAGCTGTGCGACCCGCTCGCCCCTGTTGATGGTCAATGGTTCGCTGCCAAGATTCATCAGAATGACCTTGACCTCTCCACGATAATCGGCGTCTAGCGTTCCGGGCGAGTTAAGTACTACCAGCCCGCGAGTTGCTGCTAGGCCCGACCGGGTGCGCACCTGGCCCTCGTAACCAGCCGGAATTTCCATCTTGAGGCCGGTTGGAATCATTACCCTTTCCCCATTTTCGATGATGATCGGCTCTTCAACCGCAGCGCGAAGGTCAATACCCGACGAGCCTGGAGTCTGATATTCGGGGAGGTCGAGTCCCATCGCGTGAGGCAAGAACTGGATACGCAGATTGATAGCACTCATTCAGTGTGTTCCTGTCGTGTTGCCAGCAGAGTAGCAAGCCGAGGTTCGGGGTTAATACCAGCGTAGCTACGTATATCGAATTATGGAATGGTGTTTGGAACAACCATTACAGTCAACGAAGTTGCGGTAACCTTCTTGGGAACGATTTCAACTTTGGAGGCAGTCTGTGAGAAAGCTTGTTTCAAGTATCGTTTTATTCGCAATCTTCGCCTTTGTAGTAACTCCGGCACATGCTCAAATCGGGTTCGGCAGAACGGCCGCCGTGGGGGATGGCGAGGTTTTCATCGGTGAACCAGGCAACCAGGCGACCCCTGGATATGTGTATGTGTACCGCCCCGACTCGGGTGGATGGGCAGAAATCGCTACGCTCACCGCTGATGATGCAAGGGATGCTGACGGATTTGGCAGCGGAATGGCCATTGACGGAGACCGGCTCATCATTGGTGCCGAACTCATGGGCGCAGGCGCGGTGTACGTTTTCGAAAAACAAGAAGGGGCATGGGTTCAAGTCGCTAAGATCGAGGCACCGAACAGTAGTACAGGTGATCTCTTCGGCGCCTCCGTGGCAATTAGCGGTAATCGCCTTATCGTGGGCGCACCCGAGGCCTCTGGAGGCACCGGCTCTGCCCACGTATTCGAGCTGCAGGAGGGTGGCTGGCAACATGTCGACGCATTGTCCGGAGCGGGTACAGACAATGAAAACTTTGGAATGTCAGTCGCCATAGACGGCGATTGGGCTATCGCTGGTGCGCCTGACCGGAAGCTAGATTTTTTCCTGTCTGGATATGCTCCGGACGTGCCGTCAGGAATGGCTTATATTTTTGAGAACCGTGACAACGGTTGGGAGCAAGCTGGGCAACTGAACGGTTCGGGTGCAGGTTCCGGAGCGAATTTCGGTTATGCGGTAGCAATGCACAACGGACAAGTCATGGTTGGCGCTCCCGGTGCCAACGGTCTGATCGGAGCTGTTTACCTCTATTTCTATGACCCAGTGGAACAAAACTGGGACCAACTTCCAGGCCTTGAGCCATATGATCGCCAACCGGGAAGTTATTTCGGCGCGTCGATCGCGTTTAGCGAAAACGAGGCCTTCATCGGTGCCCCGGGCTCTGAGGGACGCCTAGGCCGCGTCTATCACTTAACCCGAAGCAGTCTCAATAGCTGGGATTCAGCGACTAAGCTCGGCGCCGCCAACCTTGGGCAGTTCTCGATTCTTTCCACTGCGGTTGCCGCAAAAGCTGACGTAGTCGTCGCCGGGGTTCCCGGCAACGACTACGGTGCCGGCACTGCGGTAATTATGGAACGCGACCACATTGGCTGGAACCGCACAGAAGTTCTGTCGGGGACAAGTGGCCTTGAGCCTGTTGTAGGTGAAGGTGTCCCCTGTGTTGACGGCAAGGCTGGCCCGTTCCTGTGTGACAACGTTGACATGGTTTCCTTTCTGCCAACCCACATGATCGGCGGCAACCGCGGCGTCGGGGTGAACGACATATGGGGCTGGACCGACCCCGATACCAACAGAGACTACGTTGTCGTTGGTATGCGTGACGGAACCACTTTCGTCGATGTCACCGATCCAAGCTACCCGGTATGGATTGGCAAGTTGCCCAAGACAGACGAAGCTAACACCTCGCTTTGGCGCGATGTGAAGGTCGAGAAGGACTTTGCGTTTATCGTCTCAGACAGCGCCGGACAGCACGGGATGCAGGTGTTCGATATGACCCGGCTGCGAGAGTTTTCAGGTGAGCCGTTGACACTTACGGCGGACACCACCTATCGCGGTGTCGACAGTGCCCACAACATGGTCGTGAATCCGGGCTCCGACTTCGCTTTCATCGTGGGAGCGGGTGGCCGCGAGAGCTGTGGCGGTAGCCTGCACATGATTAACATCGAGGATCCTCGAAATCCTGCCTTTGCCGGTTGCTTCTCCGACATCAGCACCGGAATGGCAGGTACTGGCGGCACCCACGATGCCCAATGCGTCACTTACGCGGGCCCTGACGAACGCTACACCGGCCACGAGATCTGCTTCACGTCCAATGGGGCTTCGGCATTGTCAATCGCCGATACCACTGACAAGCGCAACCCCGTTGCGATCGCGCGTGGCGAGTACCCGAACATAGCCTACACACACCAAGGCTGGCTGACCCCCGATCAACGCTATTTCTACTTAAACGACGAACTCGACGAATTCTCCGGGTTGGTGCCTGGTACCCGCACTCTGATATTTGATGTTCAGGAACTCGACGATCCGATATTAGTTGGAACCTACGAAACTGACAGCGAGGCTACCGATCACAACCTCTATATCGTAGGAGACGTGATGTATCAGTCTAACTACCGTAGCGGCCTACGGGTGGTCGACATCTCAGATCCTGAAAAACCGACGGCGCTCGGATACTTCGACACAGTACCGTGGGGAAGCGACTTTGGAATGGGGGATATCATCAGCGGGTCGATCGGCTCGTGGAGCAACTACCCGTTCTTCGAATCTGGGGTGGTGGTGGTCGCCAGTGGGCGCGAGGGCGTGTTCGTCCTGCGAGTGCGCGAGCGATAGACCGCTTTTCTTTTTAGAAATTTAGGTGTTGCCCGAGCATCGGACCCTTATATAGAGCGAGAGCCGCTGACGCGGAAGGGGGGCATCGCCCGACGAAAAGGGGCTTTTTGTCATCGCAATAACCAGACCATAAAAAATAAACCCATCACGAGAATAATCAGATAAGAGATATTCATTGTGGCCCTCGGAAAGTTAAAAGTTGCCCTACAGTTGCCCACCTGGAAATTTGAGGAATCCTGGACCCAGTTCCAGCAAGGGTTTGCGAGGAATACGGGGCCAGAATTAGCTTAATCCTGCTTGCGCAACAGGAATGCACCTTCCATCAAGCTTGTAACAATAATCGTTCCAGATTCAAAGAACGGGTAGTTGCTCCAAGCTCCGGAAAAACCAGGTCCCTCTAAATACGGCGCTGTATCAAACATTCCCGCCTCAACCGGATTCTCTGGGTCCGTAATGTCGAGAATGTGCAAACCGTAACGATAGTTCGCCTGGTAGACAAAATCGCCCTTGACATACAGGTTGTGGGCGCTGGCAGGCAACGAGCCCATGAACATGGTTGTTAACAGTGGGTCTTCAAGATCACTCAGGTCCCAAATCGTGGTGCGCGTTGTTTGAGCATTGCCGCGGATTACGTCTGACTCGTCGTTCATAATGAAATATGCATGGTCGTCAGTCAGCCAACCCTGGTGCAAATAAGCAGGATTGGGGTAGGTGCCACGGCCTAGCAATACAGGGCTTTCCTTGTCGGTAACGTCCGAAACTGACAAAAAGCCACCATTTGCCTTTAGGCAAATTTCTCGGCCCTCGTACCGCTCGTCTGGGCCTCGGTACACGGCGCACTGCACATCGTGGGTCCCGCGCTCATCCCGAAAACATCCCGCAAATTGTGGGTTGAGAGGGTCGCGGATATCAATCATGTGCAGCCCTCCGCCACAACTCTCACGCCCGTCAGCACCGACCAGGTAGGCAAAACCAGTTTCGGTATTGATGGCGATGTTGTGGACGCTTTCTACGAGGTCGTAGTGGCTATCGGGTTGAAACACCATGGGCATATTCGGCACGTCGCGCAGTTTCGACATATCGAAGACCTGCATTCCATGGGCTCCAGCGCCATCGGCGACGATGAAAGCATGCTCGTTGTAAAACTTGATATCTCGCCATAGCTGTGAAGGCGGCGTGTTCTGGGTCTTAGCTAGATCACCCACCAGTAAGGGATTGAGAGGGTCAGTGATATCGAAGAACGAAGTCCCATCATTACGGCCGATGAGCGCATACTCACGACCAGTCACCGGGTCAGTCCAGCCCCAGTTATCATTCGTGCGCACGCCTCGCGAATCGCCTTCTGCTTTGAGCATTGACCCCGGGATGAAGGCGAGCAAGTCGATACCATCGCAATCAAACGGACCAATCTTGCCATTGGTGCACTCACGCACCTCGCCGAGCAAAGCTGGCAGTGCATCCGGCTCACTGGCCAGTTCCCCGCGATCTTCCCATTCGCCGTTTGTGTTGCGCTCATACACATAAACAGCTCCGGCCTGATGGTCCATTCCGGTGGCCGATACGGCTGCAATACCGCCACTAGAGGCGATGCGATCGCCGAATGCATCACGAGTCACAGTTTCTTTCAAGAATATGCGCCGTGGGGCGCTAAGCAGTTCTCCGCCTTCATCACGGTACAGATAGACCATGCCGGTATCCGTACCCCGCGGAGCCGGTGAACCGACCCAAACGTCTTTGCCATCGATAGCAACCGCCGTGCCAAATCGGTCTCCACGAATGCCGCTGAAGGCAGCTAACCGCGAATGCTCCTCCCAAACACCATTCTCCTCATCGTACTTATAAACATAAGCAGCGCCATGACCGTCGCCACTTCCGGGGGCACCGATTACAGCCGTGTTGCTCTCAAGAGAAATGGCGGCGCCGAAGTTAGCGGCGCGCTCGTTCTCAGATCCAAGCGAAGCTGTCTCGCGCCAGTTGCCATTCTCATAGCGAAACTCGAAGACACGGCCGACCTCGGGTACAGGCGGCGTATCCTCTGGAACTGGCGACGGTCCTCGCCCCCGACGGCGACCACCGCCCTGGGGTTGAGCCACAACGTCCGCCGCACGAGTTGGCGCACCAACGAAAACGCGGCCGTCTGAAAAAGCAATAGACCTTCCAAAGCTGTCCCCTGCAACGATCCCATCGGTTGGCTCTAGGCTCCCCTGTAGAGTCCATCTTCCAGAACCGCCGCGCCGGAAAACATAGACCGCTCCAGGCTCGGCTGGTTGTGGTGTGCCACGGCCCCCACGACCACCGACACTCGCAGCCCGACCCGGCTTGCCAACCATCATCCAGTCACCTTCTATAGCCATCGCGATACCAAAATCAGTGCCGCAGTAGCCATACTGCTGACCACAACCAGGGTTAGGTCCAGTAAGTCCATCTACGCTGAGAGTCCCAGAGGAACGCCAATTCGCTCCGTCACGCTCGAAGGCGTGCAACATTCCCCCCCGCTGAGCTACGAAAAGTGTGTCCCCATCCATCGCCAGCACGGCGCCAAAACCATCGGCCCGCTCGGATTCCTCCGCTTGTAATCGCGTTACCTCCGCCCAAGTGTCACCACTTTTTCGGTACACATAGACCGTGCCTTGCCGAAAACTGTTGTTGGGCTCACCAATGATCAAGTCATCGCCATCGACGACGACGGTGAGGCCGAACCCACTGGATTGCGCCAGGACGGGTAACGCCGAGATAACGACAAGGACCAAGGAAAAGAGAATGGCTCGCACGGGATGCATGAAACCCTCCATGGGGGAAAGTTGAAAATCTGATGGCTCGCATCATAACGAGCCAAACGGCAGCTTCCAACGGGGGACCTTGTAGGTACGCCCCTTACTTAATTAATGGTCTCGACCGCAGTACCGTCTGAGATCGAGTCATCGGGGTGGACAACTACAGTCTCTCCGGCGCTCAGACCCGAGCGGACCTCGGCCCGTAAACCGCTACGCTGGCCGATCTCGATCTCACGTAGATAGGCAACACCATCTACAACCACGAACGCTGCCCAGCCTTCCCCGTGACGGAATGTGGCACTCGAAGGAATGCTAAGGACATCGTTTCCACTCCAAACAATAAAAACAGCGTCGACGCGATATTGATCACCTAGTCTTTTCCACTTCTCCGTTGGCGAAACGATGTCAACAACGGTCAACACTCGTTGTTCTTCGACACCTAGCGCAGAGATCTTGGTGAACCCAACCGGTTCTACAACCGAAACGACACCATCAAGTACACCCTCGCCGCCCCAACGCTCGAATCGTACGTTCGTCCCAGGAGCAATCTTTACGGCATCTGCTGAGAGAACTTCAACTTCGACCTCCAATAGATCGGGGTCACCAACCTCGACCAGTGGCTGGCCAGCAACAACCACCCCCTCGCTTTCGTGCAACAAACGCAACACTCTACCGGCAACCGGCGATTGAACCGGTACGGTCTCGCCACCGGCACCGGCCGTCTCCGAGTAACGCAGGGCGGTCTGGGCCGCTTCGATGTCATAACTTGCAACGTCAACCGCTCGGTGTGCTGACTCAAGCCGAGCCGTCGTGCGACGTGCAGCAGTTTCCGCAAGATCCAAAGACGTTTGCGATATTGCACCCCGCTCGAACAGTTGTCGCACCCGCGCAACATCAGCTTGCGCATACAGCGCATCGGCTTCAGCCGCGCTAACTTCCTGCTCCGAAACAAGCAAAGCCGCCTGTGCCACAGCTACGCGCGCTTCCGCTTGAGCTCGGGTACGCGAGTCGAGAACTTGGGAACGCAGAGGCTCAAGGTACAGCAACACCTCGCCTTCCTGAATCTCATCACCGACATCGAACCCTAGGCGGCGGGCATAGGCCGCCACTGGCGCCGAAACAACGTAACGCTCAACAACACGAGTCTTGCCCTCTTCCCGAACTGTCACCTCAAAGGTCCCGCGATCAACCGAAGCCGTGTCGATAAGAACGGGGCTGGGCACAAATCCCATCGCAATAGCCGTAACCACAACGATGGCAACGGCCAGCCAGCTGAGTTTTCGAAGCCAACTCACGAATTACTCCCTTGTCTTCAATACGGCGACAAGATCGAGATGGTCGACCCGGCGCCGGACGATGAGTCCCGAGATGACGGAAGAGACCAACACGACGCCAGCTGAATAACTGTACGTGCTTGGATCAATGATGGTCGGAATGCGCACCAAGTCGCTTTGAAACGCACTGGCCATGTATGCACACAGGCCACGCCCAAAGATGAAGCCAACCGGAATAGCCACAAGTGTCAACACCGCGATCTCCCCCAAAAGGATGTAGGAAACCTCGCCGCGACGAAAGCCAAGCACGCGCAGACTGGCCAACTCTCGGCTACGTTCCGCGAGGGCGATACGGGCACTGTTGTACACCACGCCGATAGCAATTGAACCGGCAAGCATGGTCATGATGATCGACCAGGTCAGCAACTGGTTCCCCATCGTGGCGAAGAAGCTCTCGATCGAGTTATCAACATTCACCGATCCTGCAACACGTGGGATTTCTTCGAGCTTCAAGTAGATATCCTCTAGATGGGCTTCATCGGTGGCGAGGTAGACCCCAGAGATTAGATCGCCTTCACCCATCAAGCGATTCAGTGCCGATCGATCCATATACGCCGATACACCAATATATTCGCTCACCAACGCAGTAAGGGGAACCTCACGGACTGGTCGGCGACCCCTAAGCGCCTTCACCGTGATCATCTCGCCAGCCTGTACCCCAAGAACATCGGCCAGGTACCGAGTCAGAACCAAACCTTCCCGGGGAAGCGGAACCGGCTGCAGAGACGTGTCAATCAATCGCACGAGATCGCTTCCAGGCTCGATACCCTGGATGGCAGTACGAAAACTTCGATGATCTTTCTTGAGGTCAACGGGAACGAACCGAAACGGGTCGCCATATTCGACACCTTCGAGGTTCAGCAACTCGTAGTAGGCACGGTGCGAAGTCGGTTCGACGAAGATGACCGCAAGATCCTCGCGTTGCGCGAAGCCGAATTGAACCTGGACCATCCGGTAGATAGCGTCGGAAAAAAACATGCCGACCATCAGGACCGCCACCGAGAACGCGATTCCAATAATCGTCATCATCGACTTAACTGGCTGGCGCTCGATATGGCGCAGGATCATTCGAGTCGGCTGTGTCAACAACCGTTTTACGCCTAGTCGTTCGACGGTAGCCTCACGATAGATGGCTGGCGCCTCGGGCCTCATTGCCTCGGCAGGCGGTTGGCTAACCGCTCGGAAAACCGAGTAGGCGGCACCAAGAAGGGCTGCCGTAAGGCTGATGACAGCAGCTCCGACCACTACCGGTAGTGAGACAGTGAACTCTAGGTAAGGAAATTTGTAGATCTCCATGTACATCTCGGCCATTGACCGAGCGAGCTGTGCCCCCAGGCCGAGGCCAGCAACGACTCCCAAGATCACGATGACAGTAGTCAGCTTCGTGAAATGCCACAACACGCCGAGATTGCTATAACCGAAGGCCTTGAGGGTAGCCACTTGCTCCCGCTGCGCCCGAACGAGACGAGTAATTACGATGTTTAGAAGAAAGGAAGCAACACCGAGAAAAATAATGGGGAAAATTCTTGCCATGATACGCAGCGATCGAAATTCCTCTGAAAGAAATCGATGTGAAATCTGAGTGTCCCGACCAATTGCCCCATAACCACCATAAGGCTCAATGACTTGGTCGAGTAATTCGATAACCGCTTCTTCACTGGCACCTGGCGACAAGGTCAACGTGACATCGTTGAAAGCGCCGTCCATATCATAAGCGGATGCAAGAGGTTCGCGGTTCATCCACAGAACCCCATAGCGCTCGAAGTCTGGGAAAACGCCACCAGGCGCGATCATGTAAATATATTCTGGGGAAAGAACCACACCGACGATGGTCAATTCCTGGCGCCGGCCATTAATAATCGCGGCAATCTCAGCGCCAGGCTCGAAGCCGTGAGCTTCGGCAAACGCCTCTGAAACCAAAGCCTCGTCGGCTCGCCCTGGCACAATCATGCGGCCACTGCGCAAATAGGTTTTGTTGAGCAAGGAGCCATAGGGCTCGTCGATCGAAATCAACGATCCCCTTACCGCGTCGGCAAAGTCGGGGATATCGAGCACAACATTAGCGGCGACCCGTGTTTCGACCAGTTCAACACCAGGAATACCAGCGATTCGTTCCTTCACGTTTTCCGGGGCTCGCTTCAAAGTCGCAAATACTTCAGCGAAGTTGTACTCCTGGTAGAAGGTGGCACGGGTCGTTTGCAAGGATTCGAGGGTGCTTAGTGACATAACGAAGCTGCCGACACCGCTTGCGATGACTATTGCAATAGCAAGAACTTGGCTTTTCATTTGCCAGAGCTCGCGGAACATCTTTTTGTCGAGCATCTTCATCGGATCACCAGTGCATCTCTTCCGGGGAGATCTTCATTTTATTGATCTCGACCTGAGAAATCGTCCCGTCGGTCAGGTGCAGAACGCGATCGGCCATCCCGGCAACCACAGCGTTATGGGTAATGATCACCGTCGTCGTACCGATCTCTCTGTTGATGCGATTCAGGGCTTCAAGCACAACAACACCAGTGGTGGAATCAAGCGCTCCCGTCGGCTCGTCGCACAACAGTACCTGGGGCCGCTTGGCGATGGCTCGGGCGATGGCGACGCGTTGCTGCTCGCCGCCAGACATCTGGGCCGGGAAATGGTCAAGGCGCTCTTCCAGTCCAACTAGTTCGAGCGCCTCGGCAGGGTCCATCGGGGCTTCGGCGATCTCAGTAACCACGGCAACGTTTTCGCGTGCGGTCAAGCTTGAGATCAGATTGTAAAACTGAAAAATGAACCCAACGTGGCGACGACGATACTTAGTCAGCGCCCGGTCATCGGCGGCAGTTAGCTCGGTGTCACCGTAAAAGACCTCTCCGCTGGTGGCAGTGTCAAGACCACCTAAAATATTGACTAGTGTCGATTTGCCACTACCTGATGGGCCCAGTAAAACCATAAGCTCGGAGTGATACAGCTCCAGGTCAATACCTCGCAACGCGTGGACATGAATCTCACCCATGTCGTAAACCTTGGTGAGACCACGGGCACGAAAAACGGGCGTGCCTACGGACGTCTCGGCGCTTTGCATTGTGTCCATCAGGAGCTCTCCTGAAGCCGGGTTGGCCTCTTCGAAAAGAGTAACGCGTCCCGTAACGAGTGGGTATGCCACTTTCTAGCTGTGGTGGCCCAATGACTTGGTTGCTTGGGGCACACTTATAGGCTCCGCTTTCTTCCTGGCGTTTGAGCTAAGGTTTCCTAGAAAACAACTAGTTGAACACATCACGGGTTTAGATATGGCGTTATACCTAGGGCTTGATTCGAGCACACAAAGCCTAACGGCACTAGTGCTTGAGGTTGAGCACGATGAGCATGGTCGCAGCGATGAACCCCCTCGCAAATCCTTGGTTTTTGAACATTCGATCTCGTTCGATGAACACTTGCCACTATATGGAACCCGCAATGGTGTTCTGCCGAGCGAAGACCCGTCGGTGGCGGTGTCGTCTCCACTGATGTGGGCTGAAGCGTTAGACCACATGTTCGAAGCAATCGCGGTAAGCGGCTTAGATCTCTCACGACTCGCTGCCATCGCTGGATCAGCTCAACAACATGGAAGCGTGTACCTGAGCCCGCGTGCCACGGGAGTTATGGCGGGACTCGTTCCATCTTGCCCCTTGGTCGAGCAACTAGGCACAAGAACGATTGGCAACAAGGACGGACCAACAGAAAGCATTTTTTCACGTCCGGTATCACCAGTTTGGATGGACTCAAGCACCATCGAGGAGTGTCGAGAAATCACCGGCGCAATCGGTGACGCTGCTCAACTAGCACAGCTCACTGGCTCGCGGGCTTTTGAGCGTTTTACGGGACCACAAATCCGCAAATTCTATAAGCAGGATCCCGAGGGCTGGGAGGCAACTGACCGGGTGCACATGGTCAGCTCGTTCATGGCCTCCCTGCTTGCTGGGGCACACGCGCCGCTTGATCCTGGCGATGCCTCGGGGATGAACCTCATGGATTTGCGCACCCGCGACTGGTCTTTGAAAATGCTTGAGGCTACAGCCCCAAAGCTTGCCGCAAAGCTCCCGCCGATCGTCCCGTCGCCGACCATCGTCGGCACACTCGCACCATATTGGCGACATCGTTTTGGGTTGCCAGCAGCAAAGATAGTTGCATGGTCCGGAGACAATCCCTGCAGTCTCGTCGGCACCGGGTTGATCCGAGAAGGGCAGATCGCAGTCTCTCTCGGGACCAGCGACACGCTTTTCGGGCCGATGAGCGAGCCGCGTATCGATCGAACGGGAACGGGTCACGTATTTGGCTCACCGACCGGCGATTACATGGGGCTCACCTGTTTATTGAACGGCTCGTTAGCGCGAGAACAGGTCCGCGACGCGTATAGTCTGGATTGGAAGAGCTTTTCTGAGATGCTGCAGGCGACGCCACCGGGAAACAATGACAGCATGATGTTTCCGTGGTTCGACCCCGAGATCACCCCCAATGTGCGCACGCCCGGCGTGCGCCGCGTCGATCTCGCCGCAGAGGACGCGGCCCGCAATGTTCGGGCCGTCGTGGAGGCACAAATGATGGCACTTGCTAACCACTCACGTTGGATGGGGATCGATGTCGACGTCATTCACGCCACAGGCGGGGCAGCTGTCAACACTGACATCCTCCAAGTCCTGGCTGATGTTTTTGAAGCCAAGGTCCGGCGCTTCAAGGTAGCTAATTCCGCATGTCTCGGGGCCGCTCTGCGTGCCTATCACGCCGAAGGCACGGCAAACGGAACCGGGCTGTCGTGGAAAACGGTGGTTGACGGGATCGCTGTCCCCGTCACCGAATCCCCCATCATGCCGAAGCAGTCGAGCGTTAAAACCTACACCCGCCTCAGGCGCCGCTACGCTAAGTTGGAGCCCTTGGCAATCAGCGGATGTAGCGATTGATGATGCTCTCGAAAAGCTCCTGCTTACCGCTACGCCGCTTCGGCTCACCGAGCTTGTCGGCAAGCATAGCCAGCTCGCCCAGGCTAAGCTCACCCCTCTCGAACTGAGCACCGGGGCCATCGTCATAGCTGGCATAGCGTTCCAAAAGGCGTTCCTCCAAATCCGAGCTCTCGAGTATCTCAAAAGCGATAATAAGCCCACGCGCCAACGTGTCCATCGAACTGATGTGTCCGATAAATAGATCCTCGAGATCGGTAGAGCTACGACGCAACTTGGCATCGAAGTTAAGTCCACCGTGGCCAATTCCACCCGCGCGTAACAAGACGAGCATGATCTCAACCGCATCGTAGAGGTTGTGGAGAAATTCGTCTGTGTCCCAACCACTGTGTGGATCACCCTGGTTTACATCGAGGCTGCCAAAGAATCCAGCGTCGATAGCTGTCTGTATCTCATGTGAAAAAGTATGGCGCGCCAAGGTCGCGTGGTTGTTCTCGATGTTAATTTTGAAATCGGCGCCAAGATCATGTTGCTGCATAAACGCGATTACCGCCGCAACGTCGAAATCATACTGGTGCTTGGTGGGTTCCATCGGTTTTGGCTCGATCAGAAAAGTGCCATTGAAACCCTGGGCTCGGCCGTAGTCACGTGCCTTCTTCAGAAACGTCGCTAAGTGGTCTAGTTCACGCTTCATGTTGGTGTTAAGTAAAGAGAAGTAGCCTTCTCGGCCACCCCAAAACACATAATTTTCTCCAGACAGGGCGATCGTCGCATCTAGCGCCCCTTTTACCTGGGCCGCAGCGTGGGGCACAACCCCAAAGTCAGGGTTGGTGGCGGCACCGTTCATATAGCGTGGATGGGAAAACAGGTTGGCTGTGCCCCAGAGAAGTTTTACCCCCGATGCATCCTGTTTTGCTGATGCCGCCTCGGCAAGCTGTATGAGGTTTGCTTCTGATTCCGCAACAGTCTTCCCCTCGGGCGCCAGATCGCGATCGTGAAAGCAATAATACGGCACACCTAGCTTGGTCACGAACTCAAAAGCAGCGTCCAGTCGGTCTGCAGCCATCCTCATAGGATCGTCTGAAAACCACGGTATTCCCCTTGTCCCAACCCCAAATGGATCGGCTCCAGTTCCGTTGAAAGAGTGCCAGTAAGCAACCGAGAAGCGCAGATGGTCGCGCAGTGTTTTGCCCCCGATTTCCTTTTCGGCATCGTAGTATTTGAATGCCAGCGGGTTATCAGACTCAGGACCCTCGTACACAATTGTCCCAATGTCGGGAAAATACTCGCGCGCCCCGATTAGCGGCTCAGTCTTCATACTGTGTTTTCCTTCCGTCCCACGCTTCTTACCCCGAGAAGTACACATACAATGCGACGATTGCCACCAGAATCATCGCTGAAGCAAACACGTCACGCGCACTCCAGCTGCTGCGTGAATCAACGCGATCTTCGACTGTCATCGTGCCATAGGTGAGCCCACTGATCGACGCGTAATCAGGTTCCCGCGTGGCGTAACTGACACCGACCATCACGGTGACGGACACACAGAAGATCAACAGACTGTAGTACTGAAAAAACATGTTGTTGACCACCCATAAAAACGAGCCGTAAACGTAGCCGTTCTCGTAGCCATCAAGGCCAAGCTTTACGGGCGTGTCAACGGCGAGGCGGAAGATGCCCAGCAAGAAACCAGTGATCAACGTCGCAAGCGCTCCCTGAGCGTTGAGCCTCTTGAAGAACACGCCAAAGAAAAATACAACTGCAATCGGTGCACCAAGGTATGCCTGTACGCCCTGCAGGTAATCGTACAGGCCACGCCCCCCTTGAATGACTGGGATCCACGCCAGGCCGATAAGCACCATCACGGAGGTCGCGACCCGTCCAATCCAGACTAGCCGATGCTGCGAAACATCTGGATGTAGTTTGCTGTAGAAGTCCATCGTAAACAAAGTCGCCGAGGCATTGAACACACCAGCGAGCGAGCTCATCAGGGCAGCCAGCAATCCAGCCACAACGAGCCCACGTACTCCAGCCGGAAGTACTGTTGCCACTAGCAGAGGGAACGCTTTTTGTGCCTCGTCTCTAATTGTTTCGCCGTTGGCATCCAGTAGCACCTGCTGGATCTCAGGAACCCTGCCACTCGAAGCTAGCGCGAAGCAAATCAGCCCAGGAATGATGAATATGAATACTGGAAGAAGCTTGAGAACAGCCGCGAAAATAGCGCCGCGCCGAGCCTCTCGCTCACTCGGAGCACCTAACGCGCGCTGAACAATGTACTGGTCGGTGCACCAGTACCAGAGGCCGATGATCGGCGCACAAAACAGCATGGGCAACCAAGGATAATTGGTGTTGAAGTACCAAGCCTCACGCACAACATCGCCGACGGCATTAAGTTCCCGCACAGGAGCCCAAGTACCAATGACCCCCGCGGGCACCAGTGGCTTCCAGAGGTTAAACATCTCAGGGCCAACTATTAAGCGCAGCTCACCCCAACCTCCTAGCGCTCGCAAACCGAAGAACGTAACCAACACGGAGCCAGTTACTAGAACGAGCGTCTGAAGTGCTTCCGTATAGGCTACGGCACGCAGTCCGCCGAGGATTGTGTATAGCCCGGTTAGCACGATCATCAGAATCGACCCTATCCAGAAACTGTCGAGCGGTCCGATGCGTATGTCTGGAAGAAGAACTGAAAACACGATACCGGCCGCGAAAATCGCCACCGCGATCTTGGTGAGCACGTAGGCAACCAATGAGATAATCGACAACACCCAGCGGTTCATCGGGCTGAAGCGACGCTCAAGAAATTCTGGCATCGTGAAAACCTTTGACCGCATGTAAAACGGCACTAGTACCCAGCCCAATACGAGCAAGCACCAAGCGTGCAATTCGTAGTGCGCCATAGCCACCCCGTCGGTGGCACCTGAACCTGCCAGCCCTACGAGATGCTCAGACCCAATGTTGGACGCAAAGATCGAGGAGCCAACGATCCACCAACTGAGGTTTCGTCCGGCAAGGAAATAATCGGTAGCGGTGTCCTCGTTTTTCCGAATGACGCTCCATGACAGCCAGGCGAGTGCCCCAAAGTAGGCAGCGATGACTGCCCAGTCCAACCAACTCATCAAGTCACTCCTTCAGGAGATTTGGGCGTGTTTTCCTGTCCGGTATTAGCTCACTGTATGCCATGACGCATCTGACTCACCGATCGACACCAAAGCGATAGACCGTCTGGGAACGATACTGCTCGTCCGGCCGCAGAATTGTTGAGGGGAACCCTGGCTGGTTGGGTGAATCAGGGAAATGCTGTGCCTCAAGGCAAAACCCAGCGCGATGTTCGTAGACGACTCCCCTCTTCCCAGTAATGGAGCCATCAAGGAAGTTGCCAGAGTAAAACTGCAGACCAGGCTCTGTGGTTTCGACCTCGAGAACACGCCCACTGACAGGCTCGACGACTCGCGCCGCCGAAACCATCGTCGCTACAGCGCCTGCAACGCTCGCCGAGCCCCCTTGGCCGTCTCGTGCGAGTACAAAGTTGTGGTCATAACCGATGCCATTGATGAGCTGTTCGTCTTCGTGATCGATGCGCGCACCGATCGCCGTTGGCTCAGTGAAATCGAAAGGGGTGCCGGCAACCGTCACCAGCTCTCCGGTTGGTATCCCGGTAGAGTCGATCGGGGTAAAGCGGTGAGCGTTGATCATTAACTCATGACCAAGGATGCTCCCCGAAGCAGCAAGATTGAAGTATGAGTGGTGGGTCAAATTCACCGGCGTCGGTGCATCACTGGTTGCACGGTAATCGATAACAAGCTCATCCTCATTATTCAGGAAGTAGTCAAACTCGACTTTCACCGTCCCCGGATATCCTTCCTCCCCATCGGGACTCACGTAGGAAAAAGTTACTCCCACACCGTCGCTTTCTTTGATCACGGTACCGGTCCAAAGCACCTTGTCGTAGCCAACGACCCCACCATGTAGGTGGTTCGGATCATCGTTGGTGGCCAGTTCGTACTCGACCTCGTCCAGAGTGAATCGGCCCTTAGCGATGCGGTTAGCGTAGCGACCAACGATGGCACCGAAGTAAGGCGTTTCTTCCAAATAGCCCGAAAGATCATCGTAGCCGAGAACGATGTCGCCGAGGTCACCGTTCCGGTCGGGAGCCATGATCGACAAAATGATGCCACCGTAGTCAAGCACCCTGATTTCAATGCCACTCGTGTTTGTGAGCTTGAAAACGTGGACTACTGCTCCGTTACCCAGTGTGGCAAATTCATCCTCGGTCACGGATGCTCCCTTAGTATTGGCCGTTTCGGGTGCGGAACTTACACGATCGGGTACTTCCCTACACGCAGTAAGGCCCAAACCGGCAGTGCCGACGATGACGACAAGGCGAAGTAGCTTCAAAGACATGGGGGGTCCTCAGTCCAAACTCCCTTTGGTGTTCCAGCGAACGGATCAGCTTGAGCAGCGGTCTAACGACAGAGCCGTAATGCACAATAAGTCAAGCTAGGTGCATCGTCCTGCCGCCAACCACGGTGCGCATGACCGGGATCTCCTTGATCGTGTCGGGAGCTACATCGTGTGGATCCTTGGCAAGGATTACAAAGTCAGCCAGTTTGCCGGCCTTGATCGAGCCCTTAATATTCTCCTCGAACGACGCGTGTGCACCGTTGATGGTGCAGATCCTCATAGCTTCCCCAACGGTAACGCGCTGATTCTCGCCCCACACGCGGCCCGCGAAATCCTTACGGGTCACCAACGACTGAATCGCCATCATTGGCTCGTAAGGACCAGGAACGAAATCTGAAGCACCAGCAACTGGGATGTCATAGTCGAGGAATGAACGATGGGCAAACATCATCTTCATCTTCTCCTCGCCATATTCAACCCACTTATTACCGTGGTAATGAACGTAGGTGTAGAACGGCGTCGGGATAGCACCAACGGCCTTTATACGAGCAAGTAGGTTGTCATTAACCAAGGAGCAGTGCTCGATGCGGTGACGTGCATCAGCCCGGGGAAATTCGCGCTGCATACGCTCGTAGGCGTTAAGCACCATGTCGATGGTCACGTCGCCATTGGCATGGATGCCAATCTGAAAGCCAGCCCGGTGTGCTTCCTCGACACGCTCATGGATCTCATCCTGGTCCATCGTCAGGATACCGTAATCGTCAGGGCGGCCAATGAACGGTGTGCTCATTCTCATGGTGCGCTCAGAAGCCGAGCCATCGGCACCCATCTTTACCGCCCCAACACGAAGCCACTCGTCGCCAAAGCCAGTGCGCACGCCTGCGTTGCGCATCCTTGAGTAAGCCGCGCGTAGAAGCATATAGACCCGGCAGTGGAGCATGCCTTCACGATAAGCGTCGTCGTACGCCGTAACTGAACCAACACCGGCATCGTGAAACGAGGTCAACCCCGCAGCGGACATCTTTTGGGTAATAATCGCGACGCCGTCACGACGCATTTCGTCCGTAGCCGGCGGCCTGCTCTCGCCCACTCCGCTGAACAAGCCTCCGGTGCGCTCCTGCATGAGTCCAGTAGGTAAGCCATTTTCATCTTTGACGATGTGGCCACCCTGGGGGTCTGGTGTTTCACTGTCGATACCGGCAGCCTCGAGTGCCCATGAGTTGTATACCCCGGTGTGCCCCCCGCGGTGTCGGATGCTCGCTGGGCCGTTCGGTACCGCTGCGTCCAGATCGTAGCGGTTAACCGGGCGCCCATCCTCGAGTTTCGTATCGTCGTACATGAACCCGTTGACCCAAGTGCCAGGAGGAGTGTCGGCAGCACGAGCTGCCATCGCTTGCTGAATCTCAGCGATCGTGCGGAAATTGACGTTGACATTCGTCAACTCATTGAGCCCTGCACCAGCGGGGTGCGAGTGCGCATCGATGAAACCTGGCGTCACTGTCATGCCTTCGGCATCGATCACTTCCGTGCCCGACCCTACGAGATTACGCACATCGTCAGTGGAACCAATTGCGCTGAAACGACCATGTTTCACTGCAAAAGCCTCGGCCGTCGGCTGAGCGGGTTCGACCGTGTAGATACGTGCGTTTAACACCACCAGGTCAGGCTCGGGACCTCCGGTAGCATGACTGATACCGGCGAGATTAAGTTCATCGGCAATACTGCCTCCAACAGCCTGGGTTGGCGCGCCACCTCCACCTCTGCCACTGCATCCCGTACTCAAACCGGCCGCGAACGCTGCCGACATTCCGATGAACTCGCTCCGTGTAAATTTGGTCACGTTTCTCTTCCTCCCAATTCAACTCGTGATCGGCGCCAAACTGCCGTTACCAGCGTTCGATCACTACACGTCGGTCGGTGTAGAACGAAATCGCGTCAGACCCTTGTGCCTTTAGGTCACCGTAGAATGACCCACGCGCTCCCCCAAAGGGGAAAAACGCCATTGGCGCCGCTACCCCAACGTTGACTCCGATCATCGAGATCCCCGCCTTGTAACGAAACTCGCGGGCCACCTTACCGCTGCTTGTGAAAATCGACGTGGCGTTACCGTATTCGACCTGTTGGATCAGGTCGACGGCTTCGTCGACGTTCTTCACCCGGGAGAGGCCAGCGACCGGGCCAAAGATCTCCTCAGACCCAAGTTTCATCGAGGGATTCACGTCTTCAAACACCGTGGGGCCGACCCAATGACCCTCAGGGTAGCTATCAACGGTGACATCACGACCATCGAGAATAAGCTTGGCACCCTCGGATTCGCCGGCATCGATGTAACCAAGGACGCGTTCCTTGTGAGGTTTTGAGATCACTGGCCCCATCTCGGTCTCCTCGTCGAGGCCGTAGCCAATCGTTAGAGAGTTGGCACTGTCAAGAAATCGCTCGCGCATTTGGTCATACGCCTCGCCAACACCAACGACAGCGCTACCAGCCAAGCACCGTTGGCCTGCCGAACCAAACAAGCTGCCGATCAGCGCCTCATTCGTAATGTTGAAATCAGCGTCAGGCATCACGACCATGTGGTTTTTGGCCCCACCAAGGGCCTGCACGCGTTTGCCCGTCGCTGCAGCCTTGGCGTAGGCGAGACGGGCTACCTGGCTGGAACCAACGAACGAGATACCAACAATCCCTGGGTGATCAAGCAGCGCGGTAACGGTCTCTTGAGCCCCGTGCACAACGTTGAGAACCCCGGGCGGTAGGCCAGCCTCGGTGGAAAGATCGACGATCATCTGGTGGGTTAATGGATCTTGCTCGCTCGGCTTAAGGATGAACGTGTTGCCAGCAGCCACCGCATATGGCCAGAACCACATCGGAATCATTACCGGAAAGTTGTAGGGAGTGATCGCTGCAAAAACACCAAGTGGTTGCCGGTAAGTAACACAGTCGATCCCTGCCGCAATGTCTTCAAGGCTCTCCCCCATCATCAAGGCAGGAATACCACACGCGTGCTCGACATTTTCAATGCCTCGCTGCAGTTCGCCACGTGTCTCTATGAGATTCTTCCCATGTTCGAGCGTCAAGCTACGAGAGATCTCCTGGGCGTTTTCCTCAAGCAACTCTTTTAGTCGAAAGAGAATCCGTGCCCTCTCGACAGCTGGAGTCTCGCGCCAAGCTGGGAACGCTAGGCGGGCGGCGGCAACCGCGGCGGCTACGTCAGAAGCGGACGACAACGGTACGCGACCGAGGATTTCCCGGGTAGCGGGATTTTCAATGCTGAGTGAATCGGTCGCCGACGAGACAGTCCACTTCCCGCCAATAAAGTTGTGAACGGTTTCCTTGTTCGACATCTGGGCCATGGGCACGAACTGTAGTGCCGCTGCGATCCTAGGACAACACCAAGCAACCAGGTTCTGCTATGTCAATGCGAATTCTTTGCCGCATCAGCCGCCCCAGGCACTTTCGCCCGCAGCAGGCTCCACTTGAAGAGGATTCCCGCCATCGTACCAACGACCAACGGCACGATAATACGTAACCATTCGCTCGCCACAATTTGGGTGGCCGTGGCACCAAACATTACTATGACGATCACTGCGGCCCCCAGCGCAGTCAAACGCGGAACCAACAGCATCAAGCCCCCAAGCATCTCGGTGACACCAATCATCGGAGCCATCCAGGCTGGCAGGCCCCATTGGCTAACGAAACGCGCCTGCCAATACTCCATCGCCATGAGCTTTTCTACGCCACCTACCAGAAAAATGGCGGCAAGGAAGATCAGTATGGCCCAATACACTACGTTCTTGAAGTTCATGGTGCCCTCATTCGTAAGACCTTCATCTCCCCACTGCAACCTTTATCATTGTCAATAATTCTAGTGTGAGGCAACCTCAGCGTCGCACGATGCGTATGATGTAAATCGAATCTAAGGAGTAATGGTGGAACGAAAAACCGGATCCGCGCGCGATGAACATCGCCGATCTACAGTAGCTTCCGCTGATCCACGATCCGCAGGACGTCGGGAAGCCCTTAAACGCCTTGGTTGTTCGTTCGGAGCATTGGCGGTTGGGTCACTGGTTATGAGCGAGACAGCATGCGCACCACTCATAGACGCCAACACCGTCACAGAGATCCCGGTCGACGACCTCCCTCAGGGCCGAAAAATAATCTTTCATGCGGACCGACGGGTAGAACTAAGCCGAAGTGGGGATACCGTTACGGCAAGGTTAATGGTCTGCACGCATGAATTCTGCGACCTAACCTGGCACGCAGCCGAGGACAACTACCAATGCGCCTGCCACAATGGCAAGTTCTTCCCAGACGGCCAACCTAAGTCGGGCCCGGTGGGCACAGCAATGTTCGTTATTCCAGCACGCATCGCGGGGGATATTGTGATCGTCGGGCCGGCAGGTGAACTCAAGTTAGCCGGCTGACACATACGCTACTGGAAACCAGTTGTTCTATTCGAAGCTTACAACCTGACGGAAAAGTGACGCATCCGTTAGGCGCCCACCATGGGCGACGACGCCCGCTGGTCGTTCTAAGTTGACACCCGGCACTGGTGGAAGTCGCATCAGGAATTCAACGAGAACTAACTCGAGCGGAGCTGACAGGTCCTCGGTCGTCAGATCAAGAACTAAGGTCCCATTGGGAGGGCGGCCAAAATGCTGCAACAACCAATCGTCGGTACCCTGCTGGACCACAACGCCATTAATCGCACGCAGCAAAACCGGGCTTTCTGAGGCCGGTGAAATATTCATCTGTTCGGGACCGAGCATAGAAGAGACCGCCAGGCGCAGCGATCGCACCCCGCCGTCAATTACGTCTGAGACAATCGTTGACTGGGCCCGTGGCGCATTAACCGCTGGAGCCGCAGATACACGATATGAACGCAAGTTGCCCGCCAAAAAAGAACTGAGATTCGCGGTTGTAGCCTCATCGTCCACAAATTCCGACAGCCAGGCCCCTGGTTCAGCCTCCATCGTGGCCCAGGCAGCCTCGCCAGACTCACGATCGAGTACGTATAGCAAGTCGTTCGGGATGGGACGACCAGGTCCCGGCCGCCCATCGATCATTCCAACCACAGTGAAAGCAATGGCAAAACCAAATGCCCCCGACACAAGCCACCATCGGTTTGCCTGAGTAGCGAGTTCAAATAGAGGTATCAATAGAACCAACATCAGGGCGACCGCCACGGCGATCACAGGAGCTGCCGAGATGTTTAACCCAATGTAGATTGCCCAAACAGGTGGAGTCAGCATCAGAACAACTGGGGTTCCTAAAACCCCGAATATTGCCAGGTCGGCACCATCGAACGGTTTGTTCTCTGCTCGGGTCACCAGTTGGCGGGTCGCCCCGATAGCGAAAACTGCCGGCCACACAAACAGCATGCTGACACCCGGTGCATACCAACCGGCCGTTATCGCCAAGGCAAGTGGAATCAGAAGTGCCCCAGATGCGAGGCTCGCAGCACCAAACCACCGCCGCGACAAGCCGAATGCCGTGGCAACCGAGCCAACAGTGATACACACCACCGCCAACACATACCACCCTTCATTGTAGAGCGCACGGCCAACAACCGATCCGAGCTCGTGGTGAGCTCCACGAACGAGCATCAGCATAAGTTGGGCAAGGCCGGCCGCTAAAACAGCCGCTGCGATGGCCATCATGAGACCCATGCCCACACCCCCAACAGTCAGTCGCCGTTTAACGGATCCCTCATAGGCCACTAGTGCGGCGAAAATCAATGCAAACACCGAAAACAGTGTCACCCAGCCACGCGAATACACGATCAGCCCCAGTCCTGCGAAACGAAAAAACACAACGTCTGGAGCTGTAGTCCCGACTGTGAGATCAAGATTTCCAAAATGACGACCCATCGCCAAGGCGTGCTCACCATGGTGTTGTAGGCTGGCCAGTGACAGATTCTCGATCGAATCTGTCGTGCGATGGTAGACATCTGCACCTTCGGCGATTGCAAAGTTTAGACCGCTGACTCCAGCGCGCTTGTAAATGCTGAAGTCGGTGTCGTTGGGTAAGCGTTGGTAAATTTCGTAGTAAAGGGAGCTACCGGAGGGATGCGGGTCAGCGCGCGCAAACTCGCGTATCACCCAACCATTTTCGGCGTTCGTTTCAATCATCGCCGACTGGCCAGCAGAGCCGCGTGCCTCCAGGCTCAATAGTATCGAGATCTCCGGCCACCACGGGTGCTCATTGACGAAAGCTCGCGCGCCTATCAGGCCAAGTTCTTCAGCGTCGGTAATAACGATATAAAGGTCGTTGCGCAATGGCTCGCCGCTAGACAAGGCTCTTACAGCCTCCAGGGTGGCCGCCACACCGGAGCCATCGTCACCAGCACCAGGAGCGAGTTGTCGTGTGTCGTAGTGCGACGCGATCGCCACCCCGCCGCTCGAAGAGGTTCCGTGTTTACGGGCGAGGATATTGCGGACGGTCGCCGACCGAATCACTCGGCCTCTTGGAAGAACAACCGTTGCCTCTTGAATCTCGACATCAAAACCCAAATCTTCCAGTTCCCGAACCAGGAACTCCCGAACCCGAGCGTGTTCAGCAGATCCCGGCATATGGGGTCGTACCGCGATTTTTTCAAGCAGAATCCGAGCCCGCTCAGCGGAGAAGGACTCGCCCGGTGCATCGACCGGCAGCGGCTCCGGCGGACGCTCGAGCCACCAAGCCCACAGGGCTCCCAAAACACCCACAACGATGACTGCAGGACCAAGCCACTTCGGCGATGTCATCGACACATCGGTTCGGCTTCCGGCTCGAGCCGCCCTGTTTGGGCACCACCTTCCGCAGGACTGTACTCAGGGTTCAGTACCATTGGGACGTAGGCACCGATAGCGTCACGCCATTCGATCATAAGATTGTGCAACTCTCGCACTTTCCCCGGCATCTGTTCGACAAGATTATTGGCCTCCCCGATATCGATACCAAGGTCGTAGAGTTCAAGGCTGCCGTCCTCGAAAAACTCAACAAGCTTGTAATCACCCTGCCGCACAGCACCCGCTGGAGTGGTACGCCACGGCCCGTCAGTATTGCGGTTGCCTTCCAAATAGGCCGGGAAATGCCAGAAGAGAGGACGTTCAGCGAGGACAGTGAGTTCTGCGGCACGGCCAGAAGACTTGGCCTCGCCTCGAGCAGGAATGCCAGCACTTAGCAACGGTACGATGCTAAGCCCATCAACAATCTGCTCGGAATGGTCGGCGCCGGCCATCTCAAGGATTGTCGGGTAGAAGTCAACGCTGATGACCGATGTGTCGACCCTACTGCCAGGCTCCGTGTGTCCAGGCCAGCGCACAATCATCGGCTCGCGGATGCCGCCATCGTAAAGCATTCCTTTCATGCCGCGTAGCGGCGCCATCGAAGTGATTGTCCCAACACCACCGTTGTCGGAAAAAAAGAACACAACAGTGTTGTCGGCAACACCAATTTCGTCGAGCTTGGCCACGATGCGACCAACACTGTCGTCGACGCTCTCGATCATCGCAGCGTAGTCTGAATCCTGCTGGGCGTTACTAACAGCCTTGCCATGGTACTTCTGGGCCAGTTGAGGTTTGGCCTGGATCGGCGTGTGCACTGCATAGTGCGTCATGTAGAGGAAAAAAGGGGTCTCGGCGTGTTTCTCGATCCATGCCAGGGCCTCATCGGTGAGCCTGTCAGTAAGGTATTCGCCTTCCTTTCCACCCTCGTCCAACCCCGGAATGTGCACGACGGAACCCAAGTTGTTTTCACGTTCGTACGGCCAAAAATAACTGGGCGGAGAGCCACGCGCGTTGCCGGCAATGTTGACGTCGAAGCCCTGATCAGTGGGCAGGTAACCTGGCCCACCAAGGTGCCATTTGCCAACGCTGGCGGTTGCGTAACCAGCGGTTTTAAGCGCCTCAGCGATAGTAACCACTCCTAGATCGAGCGTTGTCTCGGTCTCTTCGACTAGCAGCTTCCGGTCCCTCGTGTCACCACGCGCCGATGGCGCAACCGTATAGATACCGTGGCGAGGCGTGTACTGCCCGGACATCAAACTGGCCCGCGTCGGTGCGCAGTTTGGAGCGTTGGCATAGGCGCTCATAAAAACAACGCCCTGCGCGGCGAGCTGGTCAATGGCAGGCGTTTCGTAATACGTGCTTCCCATGAAACCAACGTCGCGCCAACCCATGTCATCGATGAGAATAAAAACGATGTTCGGCGTTGCCTGCTGCGGAAATGACGTGGCCCGAGTGATGATGCCGCTTAGGCGCCCAACCCAACCTTCGCCGGTTGCGTACCAGGCAATGTACAAAATTCCACCGGACACGATGACCACGACCACCGTGGCAAGGCGCTTCAAAAAACCACCTCGAATTTTTCTCCGTCCCTGGTCGCCATCTTCATACCAGTAAACGTGCGCATGCTAGATGTGCCAGGTTCACCGATGATAATGGTGTAGGTTGCCTCAGTGTCGAAAATCTTTGGTCGAAATGTCGACGATGGCACCCGAACCGTGTAAATGATCTCTTCCGTGCTCTCATCGATCAGTTGCAAGACAGGCGATTCGAGCCCGGAAATCTCCAGCATCGGTAGATAGCCAACCTCACCACCGTAGTTGTCGAACTGGTTGAAGGTCACCGGCCAACCATAGAACTGCTTCGCATCGGGACTTGAAGGGTCAACCCAACGAGGCCAAGCTTCGAACACAATATTCCTTGAGAGCTTGTCAAAACGGATGATCCCGTAGCCCGGAACTCGATCGTAAAGCGCTGAGGGCAGCACCCCTGATTGCACCGGGTTGGCAACGGCGTGCACCGTCATGCGGTTGCCAAAGCCATCGAAGTGCTCACCGGTGTAGCGGGGCGCCCCGGGTTGGCGAGTAGCTCCGGCCTCCGGCGGGTACCAGCGGCGAGGCCAGAGGTTGGCCACCGACGGAACAACGAAGGCAAAGGGGCCGTCACCAAATCCGTCGATTCCGTATTGGATCGTACTACCTAGATGCTGGTCGCCAGCCACATGAGGGGCGAATGCTTTACGTATCGCCCGCAACGCTCGGTTTCGTCCTGACTGCGGCCAACCGCCAGAATCAGCATCCGCAGCCTTCTTGTCACCTTCGATGTACTCTTCTGGACCAGCTACGGCCAAGTTCGGCAAGACCGCTCCGCTTGGAGCCTCGTCCGGTATGGTGGCGAGGTTCGAGAACAATGTCTGTGACAATAGAGCTTTCATCCAGATGCCATTGCTCCAGTCTTGTGCCCAATAGTCTAGAAAGGTGAGTTGTCTCGCACCAAGAAAAGAGGCCTGGGGTACATCCGACTGCGTCGCGGGATCGAACCCTGGGTTCTGGAACCATCCGTTAACAACCTGGCCTTGGTCAATATCCACAGACGGTGCCGACTTGAACATGCGATCGGAGACCACCGCCATGCTGATTCCGCCGTAGTCCATACTCGTGTACCAGACTGTGATGCCCTGATCGATTGGGGTCGGATCCCAGGCATCGGGATGGTGTGACGTCTGTGTCCGGTGCACCGCGTTCACCCAACGTGGATCCATTGTGTAACCGCCTGAATCCTGAGCCGTGAGCCCTTCACTAGCCTCACCCTTCTTCCCCCCGGCTCCCCAGATGTTGCCCTGGTAAACATCGTGGTCGTCAGGGGTGGAAATCGTAGGGATATCGCGCATCAAGTCACGGAATGACCAAATGAACCAATACCAATGGTAGAGATAGTCAAGCGCTGCCTCATCGAAAGGCTCGCGGACGATGCCAGCGAGGCCACCTTCGTATATTTGATCCCCAGAAAAAAACAGCAGGTCAGGGTTGTGATAGGCAACCGCCTTTGAAACCTCAGCGTGCGGAAACCAAATGCCCTCGTGATTCCAGTAGCCACGTGCTGACGCATCGCGGTCTGGTCGCGCCGAAAAATGTTGGCAGTTCATTGATGCCAGGATGAAATCGTCGCGCTGTGGTTCCTGCCGTATCGTGCCCTCGTAAGTGTGAGTCTCGGTCATCTTTGAGGGAAGCCCACCGACCTTTAGGTCGTAGACAATCCGGTACGGAGTATCGACGCTCCCGTCCCAATCTTCGACCCGAAAGGGCATCGTGTAACTAAGATTAATTACCTCGCCCGTCGACACCGTTTCCCAGTTTCCTTTCCGTTGGACCTGAAGTTCACCGCTACGAACATCGGCGGCGCCAAGGGGCGCCATCTGTGCGGTCATTTTTAGGACGCCTCCACTGAGTGTATGCAACGCTCCCATAACCGGCCCGAAGGCACGATCAGGATGATGTATGAGCTTCGATCCCCTCGCGGTCCAATTCTGGAACCAGTAACCAGGTCCCACAGTGGCAATACTCGCTTCGAAGGAGCGTGGTTCACGGTTTACCAAAGAGGGGTTTTTCTCTACGTGGCGACTGTTATGCGATACCAACGCCACGTTTCCAGAGAAATACTCAGCCGGGATGTCGTCATAGGTGGCGGCCCCGCGACCAACCCCAGTGATCGCATCTTCAACGGTGACCGTCAAACGGTAACTGGTGTTCGGACTGGACAGGTCCACGGGTTCAGCTGCCAGCTGCAACACAAAATCTTCGAGGGCCCCATCGGTAAACTCAATCGTCTCCGGGTCAATAAGTGGCCAGGCATCTACTTCGGTGCTGATGTTGGCACGGACGGACTTTGGGCTATCGATTGTAGAGTTGTCACGTACGACAATCTTGCCAGTGCCATCAACGGCTACGATCAACCCCCCATCTGGGGCAGGCCAATCGTGCACCATGGCGCTGATGCGATAGTCGACGTGGTCCCCACCCGCGCCTATCAAGAATCCCGTCCAGGTGTTTTCGTGTCGCGAACCCCCCGGTTCAATGGGCCCGGTTCGGACACTTAACTCCAATGCCCCAGGATCCTCGGAAAGAGCGTAGGTCAATAGCTGCAACGTTCGCATTGAGTGAGTTGAGGCGCCGGTGACAACCTCAACCCGCGCGTTCGCTAACCGCCAATCTTGTAGGCGATTGCCATAGTAGTCAGGCCCAATCCAAACACGCTCCACTTCTGGCAACCGCATGATGAATTCATCACCATCCCCCGACGCACAAGCACCGCAAAGCATAGTAATCACTACCAAGGCCGGCCCAAGAATGGGGCGAAGCTGCACGCGGCAAAGTCTAGGCAACGCAATCACCCCCCAGAAGCGCCACACAGGTGGCGTTATTAGCAATGTGGTCTTAGCTCCGCTTAGACGTAATTGGTGGTGAGGTTATCTCGAACCCGGTCCAGCAAGGCCTTAGTGGCGAGGATCCCATCGGGTTCCGACAGTTCGTTACCCTCGTACTCGATGCCAACGTAGCCGCGATAGCCAGCATCGAGGACGATGCGCATAAGGCGTTCGTAGTCGAGTTGAGTTTCGTTGCCTTGATTGTCGAAGTCGTGAGACTTGGCAGAGACCGCCCTAGCGTAGGGCATAAGCTCACTAACCCCAGTGTAGAAGTCGTACCACTCGTCACCACCGATACGGAAATTGCCGAAATCAGGGAGCGTGCCGCAGCGCGGATGGTCAACTAACTCAATAACACCAGCGAGCCAGGCACCGTTGCTGGAAAGGCCGCCGTGGTTTTCAACGATAACATCGAGACCATGCTCGTTGCCGCGTTCACAGAGCCGCCGCAACCCATCGGCAGCAAGTCGCTGCTGCTCTTGAAAGTCACCTTCGCTAGCTGCATTCACGCGGATCGCGTGGCAATCGAGATATTCGGCAGCCTCAAGCCATTTAAAGTGATTTTCAACTGCGATGGTACGCGCCGCTCCATCGGGATCACCGAGGCGACCTTCGCCATCGCACATGATTAGTAACGAAGGAATTCCCTGATCTTCAGCACGCATCATCATCTCAGACAGGTAGCCACGATCCTGTGCCTTGTCAAAGAAAAAGGTGTTGACGTACTCGACACCTTCGCAGTTATAGTCCTCAACGGCAGCGCGGGCGAAGTCAAGATGGTCCATTTCGCCAGTATTCAGCGTACGATGGAGCGACCATTCGGCCAGCGAGATGCGGAACAGCGGTTCGGGTTCCACACCAGTTTCAACGTTGCTGACATCAGTGGAACGCTGACAACCGAACGAAGCAAGTCCTGCTCCCAGCGTAACTCCAGCGGCGCTTTTCAAGAACCATCGACGGTCGCACGGCGGGGCCATCAGATCCTTATCTCCTGGTTGTTATGGTGGTTACACAGTGGCTAAGCGATTAACGCGAGCAGAGTTCAAGGCGCAGCCTATCCGGTCATCGGCAGCATTCCAACCGAGTTATATGAAGCATTGCCTTCGTATCGCGAAGTTCAGCCGGCAGCCGAAAAACAAGGCGGAATGGATCCCGCTAACGACATTGATAGGACACGGTCCTCTGTGGAGACGACAGGTTACTCCTGATAATCTCGCCGCGACCAAGGTTGTACCCACCTAATGATCGACATGAATTCTAGCTCCCAGCACCCAACTTCTGATCAAGCCGTATCAGACAAATTCTCCAGTCTTCTCGAGATGGGCTTCAAACGCGTCGATCCTCAGCCGATTACGGTTGAATCAGTCCGTGTAGATGCCGATAGTCATAAAGTCACTCAGGTCCAACCAGCGATGGGTAGCTTCGTCACCATCTCGGCTCTGCACCAATCTGAAACGTTGGCAGAGGCCGCTGTCGGCGAAGCATTCGAGAAGATGGACAGGGTCATCGCGGTACTAAATCGATTCGACGGCAACTCGGCATTGGCCCATCTCAATGACACCGGTCGCATCGATAGCGCACCGCAGGAACTCATCGAGGTAATTTGTGGTGGCCTCGATTATCACCGACTGACGAGCGGCGCCTTCGACATCACGGTAAAGCCAATCATCGACCTGTTCCGTGACCCGAAGACCTATGAGCCGCGTATGCCGCCAAGCAACGCCGAGCTGAGCGAAGCACGCGAGTTGGTAGGCACCGAGCACATCGGTTTTGACGATCACGACCTGAGTCTTTCACGTACCGGGATGGGGCTAACGCTGGACGGAATTGCCAAGGGTTACATTGTTGATGCAATGGCCGCAGCATTGTCGCAACACGGCGTGACTAGATTCCTGATCAATGCTGGTGGCGATATCAGGGCCGCGGGGGACCGCGGCGATAAGCTTCCATGGACAATCGCCATCCGTGATCCAGAGAACAAAGTACCGTCATGGGACAACGAATCATGGCAACGTTCCGTAGTTCCTGACCTGATTCAAATCACCGATGGCGGAGTGGCGACCTCTGGTAGCTACGAAATTTACTTCGACCGAGAACGGCTGGCGCATCATATCGTTAAGGGCCAGACGGGTCGCTCGCCTACTCACGCAATGAGCGTGACAGTGGCCGCGGCCACGACGATCGAAGCCGATGCCCTCGCGACTGCCGTTTTCGTGATGGGGCCTGATGAAGGCACACAATTAATTAATAGGCTCGATGGGTGCGAATGTTTAATTATCGATCTTCAAGGGAGCCAGTCTCGCTCGAGTGGCTGGGGTGGAATTACCGCTTCAGCGGGCGCTGCAGGATGATACGCCAGCGAGGCAGAAACGGAGGCTAATGAGTAACGGGTCGTCTGATATTACTTACGGCAGGTTCCAGCTCACCAGTTTGGTAGTTCTTCGTATGCTTGTTGCGTGGCATTTTCTGTACGAAGGGATTGCCAAAATCCTGAACCCTTACTGGACTTCAGCTGGCTATCTGCAGGCATCTCAGGGGCCATTCGCTGACTGGTTCATCGGCTTGGCGACCAATCCGGCTCGACTCGGACTAATCGATATTCTCAATAAATGGGGGCTGGTACTGATTGGCTTCGCTCTTTTGCTCGGATGCATGACCCGGCTGGCTGCGTTCTTTGGCGCTTTTCTCCTTCTTCTCTATTATTTAGCCAATCCGCCGTTGCTTGGTCTCGAAAGCGCGGTTCCGGCAGAGGGAAGCTATCTGTTCGTCAACAAAGTATTGATCGAAATGGTCGTCATGTTGGTACTGCTCGCGTTCCCCACGAGCCACCTCATCGGCCTAGATCGTTTAAAAATCTGGGAGCGGAGCAATGACTGACGATCACACCCACAACATAGACCCACCGGAAGATTCCGCCGCGGAAAGCACCTCCGTGGAGACCTCCCCGAGTGAAGACCAACTCGGCCGTCGGCCTGGATGGGGACGACGTGAGCTGTTTCGCGCGCTTGCTTCAGTGCCAGTGTTCAGCGCTCTCGCCTACGGCGTCTGGACCAAGAGATCAACTCGAGCCGAGAAACGGAGCAAGATTTTCGAAGAACTCGGCGTCACCGGCGACGCACCAGCCGTAATTCCAGAGGCCATTTCGAACCCGCCCAGTGGAAAGTTGCGCCTTGGCGTGGTCGGCTACGGGGGCCGCGGACAAGCGGTAATGCGAGGTGCTGGCTTCGCGCCGACCGAGTGGACCGACCGCCAAAAAGAAGCAGCCCGGCGCAACCCACGCAACCAAAACCTCACTACGTGGATGGAGCAGCACGACCTTAACCTCGAGTTGACCTCCGTATGTGACTTGTTTGACGTCTATGCTGAGCGCGGCTTGAGCGCATCAACTAACAGCACACGCCCGGGCGGTCGCGATCAAAAACCAGCGAAACGCTACCGCTCTTACGAAGAGCTTTTGGATTCGGGTAACGTTGATTTGATCATCTGCGCGACACCGGACCACTGGCACTCACGCGTAACCACCGCGGCAGCCGAGCGTGGCATTCATGTGTACTGCGAGAAATGTTTAACCCGAACGGAGCAAGAAACCCACGAGGTTATTGCTGCTGTCAGGGAAGCTGGCATTGTCTTTCAGCTCGGGCACCAAAATCGCCAGAATGAAGCTCACATGAAAGCCAAGGAGATCTGCGAAAAGAATATTCTTGGCCCAATCACGTTGGTAGAAACCACAACCAACCGCAACGATCCAGTCGGCGCTTGGGTATATGCCATCCATCCGGAGGCAAGCCCCCATACCATCGACTGGGCTCAGTACGAAGCCGCTTCGCCAAACCCAACCCAGTTCTCGGCCGAGCGTTTCTTTCGTTGGCGTTGCTGGTTCGACTACGGAACCGGTCTAGCAGGGGATTTGTTGTCGCACGAGTACGACGCAGTCAACCAGATCCTGGGTCTCGGAATCCCGGCATCAGCTGTAGCTTCCGGGGGTGTGTATTTCTATAAAGACGGCCGCGATGTCCCCGACACCTTTCAAGTAGCCTATGAGTATCCAGAGCGCAATCTGACCCTCGTTTATAGCGCTACGCTGTCTAACGGTCGGGGCCGCGGCAAGGTGTTGATGGGGCACGACGCCAGCATGGAGGTCGGCAACGGCGTCACAGTGATCGCAGAAGGGCAGTCGACACGTTACGAACATCTTATTGACGAACACATCATCGACCCTGGTGATCCTCTGCTCACGTACCGTCCCGGTTTCCGTGGCATCGATGCTGTTACAACAGCGACCGAAGAATACTTCGCCAGCCGAGGTCTTTTGTTTACCTACCGAGGCGGGAGGCGTTTTGACCCCACGCACTTGCACGTCAAAGAATGGGTCGACGCCATTCGTAACGGTGGAACGACCAGCTGCAACGCCGATCGTGCATTCGAGGAAGCAATCACTTGTCACATGGCAACTGAGTCGTACTTACGCGGTCGCAAAGTGACATGGGATCCCGTAACAAAGACGATCGTCTGAGCCGCAGTGAGTACCACCATCCAGCTGGGCATAATGATGTTCCTGCAGTACGCCATCTGGGGTGCGTGGTATGCGGTGCTATCAGCCTACCTCGAAAGCGACCTTGGCTTCACCGGTGTGCAGGTTGGAGCAATCTACTCGCTGTTTCCCTTGGCGATGATTATCGCGCCATTTGTCGGGGGCCAGCTCGCCGACCGCTACTTTGCCTCAGAGCGCATTATCGGGGTGCTCCAGTTAGCCGGTGGGGGCATGCTTTTGCTCGCTGCGCGGACGACCGATTACGCCAATCTAATGCTCGTGATGTTCGTCTACTGTCTGTTGTACGCCCCGACTTTGGCCCTTACCAATTCGATTGCCATGGCCAACCTGGACAATTCTGAAAAGCAATTTGGCCGGATCCGCGTATGGGGAACAATAGGCTGGATTGCTGCCGGTCTCATCCTAGCCGCCTGGCGCACTGCTGCGTTGAATTCACCAGGCCTTGAGGTGGGCGGGGACCTGCTCGTATTCGCCGCAGTGGTGTCGTTCATCATGGGGATCCATTCGTTTACTCTGCCGCATACCCCGCCGCGCGCCGAAGCAACGAGTCCGTGGGCCTTCCTCGAATCGCTGAAGATGCTGAAGGATCGGAACTTTGCCATCTTTTTGGTGATCTGCTTCGTCGTCGCCACCGAACTGCAGTTCTACTACGTGTTGACGGCTCCGTTCTTGGTGTCCCCTCGGATCGGGATTTCAGACGCCAGCGTCTCCGCCTGGATGACGATCGGCCAGGCCGCGGAGATCTTCGTTATGGCGTTCGTATTGTCCTGGTCACTTAAGCGCCTCGGCATGCGCAGGACGTTGGCAATTGGTGTGCTCGCCTGGCCGATACGCTACGTGATTTTCTCGATCGACGGCGTTCCAACATGGCTGCTGCTCGCATCGCTGAGTCTGCACGGTTTCTGTTACGTATTCTTCTTCGTCGCTGCTTTTATACACGTAGACAATGTCGCACCGCCGGATGTCCGAGCATCGGCGCAAAGCTTGATCGCTATCGTCACGCTCGGGTTCGGCAGTTTTGTCGGCGCCCACTTCTCGGGCAGAGTGCAGGACTTCTTTACAGTGGGCGATACAACCGACTGGACCCATGTGTTTCTCGTTCCGGTGGCGATCACTGTGGCGGCCGCCATTGCCTTCTTACTTTTCTTTAAGGAACAGCACCTGTCCCTGACAACAGAAAGTGAAGTTTGATGTCGTCTTTCAGGAAGGAACGGTTGGGTATTGGGATTGTTGGTGGCGGCTTCGTCGCCGGCTTCCATATCAGATCCTTCGAAGCCGTTCGTAACGCGGATATTCGCGGGGTTGTCAGCCGTACAAGGGATACCGCAACCAACGCCGCTGCCCTCGTCAAGGATTTAGGCGTAGGAGATGCCGAGGTGTTTGAATCGGTAGCCGAAATGGTCACTGATTCCAATATCGATGCTATTTGGATTTGTTCTCCAAACTTCACCCACGTAGAAATCATGGAAGAGATCGTCGACACTCTCGAATCAGGCCAAGGGAAATTGGTCGGCGTGTGCTGTGAAAAACCGCTGGGCCGTAACGTCGCCGAAGCACAGCGCATGGCAGAGCTCGTGAAGAAGGTAGGCCTGCTGGACGGTTATCTTGAAAACCAGCTGTTCACGCCCAGCGTAGTGCGTGGCAAGGAGATTGTCTGGGCCCGCGCTGCGGCGCTTACTGGCCCACCCTACCTGGCGCGCGCCGCTGAGGAACACAGTGGTCCCCACATGCCATGGTTCTGGGAGGGCCAGCTGCAGGGCGGCGGTGTCCTCAACGACATGATGTGCCATTCGGTCGAAGTGGCACGCTACCTGCTCACCGAGCCGCACGCACCGAGGGAATCTCTCATACCGGTCAAGGTTACAGCGTATACGTCGTGTCTTAAGTGGCAACAACCCGACTACGCCCAGATCCTGGCGGAGAAAGGCGATGGCTCCCTTGACTATGCGAACCGACCAGCAGAGGACTTTGCCCGTTCTTTAATTGAATACCGGGACTCTGCGGGGGGTCGCCGAATCGTCGAAACAACCACTTCATGGTGCTTTGTGGGCGCGGGTTTGCGTCTGACGATGGAGCTTCTCGGTCCGGAGTATTCGATGTCCATCAATTCCCTTGATATGGGACCCAAAGTGTTTTTCAGCCGACATGTAAAAGGAGATGTCGGTGAAGACCTTGTAGAGAAACAGAACGCAGAGACCGGCGTGATGCCAATTGTGGCCTCCGAGGCCGCTGAATACGGCTATGAGGGAGAGAATCGGCACATGGTCAACTGCTTTTTAGCCGGCAAACGACCCGCGGAGACTTTCGACGACGGTGTCAACGTCACCGAGTTACTGATGACTGCCTATATGAGTGCGGAACGAGAGGAAACGATCGTGTTCCCACCGCCTAACCTTGAAAGTTTTGTACCCGCTGTGGCAAGAGGTAAGTGGAACCCCGCCAAGGGTTGATCGCTAGACGCGCTGCGCAAGTGATCAAGTGTTTACGCCCCGGATGGTGGATACAAAGGCATATATTCATAGGATTTAGATTATTCAGTTTTTATTTAATATTTGAAGCGGAGGCATACCCGAATGGAATCAGGACGTTTTGTTCAGATGTTCGCTCTTGGGGGCGCCCTCATCCTGGCAGGGGAAGCCCTGCCAGAAGCGCTCGCAACATACCAGCCTTATAAAGTACCGGCCCTTGCAACGACTCAAAACCTTGAAGCGGAAGGTTTCGAACGTATCCTCAAACAGGGCCGCAACGGAACATTTTCGAAGGCTGGATGGAATCACTACGGCCCTGGCTATTTCGAGCTCGACCGGAACACAGGAATCCTCTCGTCGTCTGGAGGAATGGGTTTGTTTTGGTACGCAGCTGAGGAGTTTGGAAATTTTGTCCTTGATCTAGAGTTCATGTCCGAGGTCCAAAACGCGAATTCAGGTGTTTTCGTTCGCGTTCCAGGGCTGCCAACTAGTGATGCCTACATTTATAACTCCTGGGAAGTTCAGATCTACGACTCTGGTGATGGCATCCACCAGACTGGCGCCGTCTACGACGCCGAGGCACCGACACGGATGGCATCCAAGGGCCCCGGGCAGTGGAATCGCATGCGAATCACCTTCGTTGACGACCACATCAGTGTCGAGATCAACGATGAAAAGATCGTTGACTGGGACGCGGAGCCGAGGGGCAAAGTAGAAAGTTTCGCGGCTAGCGGCTACATCGGCCTCCAGAACCATGATCACGACACCAAGACGATGTTCCGCAACATCTTCGTCAAGTCGATCGACTGACCTGCCGCGGGCTGCGACGGTCGAGTCTAGGCTGCCGTGCGTTTTGCCTGCTGCGCTGAAAGATTAGGGGCCAAATCCAGCATCTCCGTGTTGACCGGTTTCGCCCTAAGCAGCCACAGGATCAATTTGCCGAGCATACGAGCCATGCGACGTTTCTTGTTGCCGCGCACTGCACTGTCCTGTGACAGGCCATGGCGCCGATAGCGAGTGAACAGCCCCCGGTTGAGTGCAAAATAGGCTAGGTGGTCCCTGAATCGCTTGTAGCCAAAGCCGCGCGATCGTCCAAAGATCGCTCTTGGACTGTAAAAATCCTCCCATGCTTCATTGACCTTCTGAAGCAGGTGCTCATCGCTTTCGAAGTTTGGGTGGTTGTAAAGAATCCGCGGGTGATCGGCATCGAGCCAGTATTCGTAGTTGGGATCCTTCATCTGTAATACCTTCTTGCCACGCTTCATTAGAGCAAAGTCGACCGTGCCAGGGAACGGCACCAGGGGCACAAATTGAGCCAGTGCTATGCCGCAATTACGCGCAAAGACCTTCGTGTACTCGAGCGACTCCGGTGTGTCACTTTCCAGGCCAAAGATCAGCGCCCCGAGGATAAACTTCGGCCCCTGCGTACGAATCGTGTTGAGCTTTTCGACAAGCTCTTCACCAACCGAGTTCCATTCCTTGTTAACCGCCTTTAGGCCTTCCGGCGTAACAGCTTCGATACCAATCAGTACGCCGATAACGTTAGCCTTGCGCATCGCTGCTAGATACTCGGGGTTCTCTGCCACCTCCATGGTGATCTGGGTGGCGTACTTCATGTCGCTTGGAATTTCGTCTGCCAAGCGTTCCAGCAGTTCCATGCGGCCATCATAGCCAGCTTGCAAGTCGCGACGCTGCTCCTCAGAGCGGGCGTTCTCAATGTCTTCGAGCGTATACGGATAGAAGTTGTCGTCGGCAAACAAAACCACCCGGAAGCCCGCAGCGTACAGGTACTTGAGTTCCTGAATGATCGCGTCGTTGTTACGTACCCGCGGTATCTGGCCGTCTTGCACCCATACCGAACAGAACGAGCACTGTTTGGGGCACCCACGAACCGTTTGTACGGAAGCCATCAAGTAGGGATCTAGGTTCATGAGATCCCAGCGCGCCGGTGTGAAGGATTCCGGGTCGACTCGGCCGCCCTTATAATTTTCCTGCAAACGCCCTGCTGCGTAGTCATCGAGAAGCTGCGCCCACACCAGTTCGGCATCACCTGTCACGGCAGCATCACCGTGCTCGAGCGCCTCCTCGGGGAAAATCGAAGCGTGCGGCCCGCCGAAAACGACCGTCGCCCCTCGCTTCTTCAGCTCTGCTGCCATCTCGTAGGCGTAGACTATGTTTGCGGTGTGGACGCTAAGCCCAACAAGGTCTCCCTCCTCCACGTCACTAAAAGGAAATTCCTCAATCGCCTGGTCGACTAGCCGAATCTCACGTATGTAGTCTCTATCGGGCGTCACCGCTGCAAGAACAGGAAGGGCGCGTGGCGTCGACACCGAAAAATTGATGCGCTCAGCATCAGGTGCTGGATTGACGAGGAATAGGGTGAAACTACGCGCCAATTCACCATCGCTCATGGGCTGCAGATTCCTTCCAGGATGAAACAAATCGTTCGCCCAATATGGGCAAACGATCGGCGTCGGCACGGTCTCCGACGAGTGCCACCTAACTATTGGCCTCAAGAGTCTAGCGCACAATGCGCCCCAGAACATCAAAACACAACAGGACAAAAAAGATTTCAAGCTCTACATATAGCTTGAAACTTGCCCCTAAAATGGCCGGCCGTTATTTAACGAATCATTGATGGCCACAGCGATACAACCAGCAACACAGCTAGTTAATAAGATTCAGAACCCGTGCTTGCCCCCCGAAAGACGCTTTAGCATCCGATACCAAAACTCTTGGGCACTGTAATACTCCTTGACGCCAACGCGTTCGTCCTTGCCATGAGCACGAGAATCGTTCGGGTCACTAAAGATCGCTGACACCCCATAGACCGGGATGCCCGCGTTACGCACATAGTTTCCGTCAGTCGCCCCAGTCGACATCGTCGGAATGAGGGGCACCCCGGGCCACATTTCCTCAACGATGGGTTCAAGAACGTTCATGATTTCCTCGGTCAATGGTGACGGGTCAGACCCTGTCGGAGCATTCATCCTGGCAACCGTAATTTGTTCATTCCCAATTATTTCCCGGAGTGTAGCTTCGACATCATCGGGGCTTTGCCCTGGCAACACGCGGCAATTCACTGTTGCCCGAGCCGTCTGCGGCAAAGCGTTGTCAGCGTGACCAGCGTCGAGACGCGTGGCAACACATGTTGTGTGCAAAATCGCGTTGTAGTACGGAGAACCTGCTGAAAGCCTTGCTGCTGCTGCCTCGTCTGGAGGCTCTTTTGCCACAGCCCTCATATCAACCGCCGGCAGCCCGTCCATAAAATACGATGAGCGCTCAAAGTACAGGCCAGACACCTCACCAACATCAACGGGGAAGGTGAACTCGGAAAGCCGGGCCAGTGCCATAGTGAGTTCATAGATCGCATTGTCGGCACGCGGCCGTGAGCTGTGACCACCAGGATTTGTCGCCGTGATGTGAAAGGTTACATAGATTTTCTCGGCTGCCTGCACATTGAAAATATTCGGGGCCCCATTGAACAGCTCGCCCCCACCAGCGTCCGAGTTAATTGCAAATACTGAATCGACCAGGTCTCGCCGTTCCCGCACTAAATATTTGATCGAATCGCTACTGGTCTCTTCGTCCGCAGTAAACACAGCAACCAAGTCACGGTCCGGCACGTAGCCTTCGTCGCGCAACCGGATGAAATTCGTAACGATATGGGCGATGCCAGCCTTATTATCATCGGTGCCACGACCATAGAAATAACCATCGATCTCACGGAGTTCGAAAGGCTCAAACTCCCAATCCGAGCGCAACGCATCGACGACATCCAGATGCGCCATCAGCATGACTGGCTCTTTAGTTGGTGGGCCACCACCGGGTGCTTGCCCCCGAAAACGCGCTACGACGCTACCCAGTTCCCGGCCAGGGCTCACGATTTGGATATCTTCGGCGGGGAATCCTCCGTTGAGAAGGAGCCGCTTAACTCCCTCGGCTGCCGCTTTGACATTCTCCGGCATGGCTGCGATGGAGCGAAAAGCTACGAGTTCAGCGTAGATTTTTTTCGAAAGGGCTTCGTAGTCAGTTTGTTGCGTTCCATCCCCAAGATTCACAACCGTCGTAACGGGAGAAACTCCGGTGTGCGCTCCTCCTCCCGAAAACACAACGGCCAACAGGAATACAAGGATGGATTTCATTAAGTAACCTCCACGGATTCAAGTTGGTTCATGCCGAAGGTAGTGGGGAGATTCGAGACACTATCCTAGTGTTCGCACTATCCACAGTGGCCAGGTTGTAGCATTGCTCCCAATGCGGTCATTGCTTGCCAATCAGCGAAACAATTGCCGCCTCCACCTGTTCCCAAGCCGGCGTCCCTGGCCACACCACCTCATAGTGTCCAGCATCGGAAACAACGATCAGCTCCGAATCGTCGTCGGCCGACTGCGCCTCGTAATTATGCCGTGAGACCTGACGAGAAGGCACTATGTCGTCATTTCTACCTGTTATGTGCCTCTGCGGTACATTCAATGGCAGCATCTGGAAAGGAGATCCGGACAAGTAACGACCTGGGAAATCACGAGGTCCGCCGCCCATAAGCCGATCGACAATCCCGGCGCCGCACGTTGGGGGGTCTATTTGGCGAAAGCGACGAAGTTCCGGTATCCCCCCTAGGCTCACTACACCAGTAACCGGGAGAGGGTTCCGCATATACAGATCACTATCGTCGTAAATGCGCGGACGCGCCGCAGCCCACAGCGCCAAATGGCCGCCGGCAGAATGCCCCAAAGTGATGACGTGATCTAGGTCGAGACTGTAATCGACAGCAATATCACGCAGTTTGTCGACACCCTGAGCAACGTCGAGAAACGTATTCGGCCAACCTCCGCCTTCAACATCAACAGGCCTATATTCGATGTTCCAGGTGGCGATACCTAAATTGGTGATCGCCACTGCGACACGATCGAAGTACTGCAAAGTGGCGATGTCTAACCAACAACCTCCGTGTATGAGAACAGCGACCGGCCAGGGTCCTGGGCTGTCTGGAAACCGCAAGTCGCCAAACTGTAGCGGGTGCTCACCATAAGCAATCCGGTCGTTAGCTGGGACCGGGTCCCCAGACAAAATGTCACCGAGTGTGATCCTTTCCTGTGCCGCCCAGCTTAGCCTGGCAACCGATTGTTGTGTGGCAAAGACAGCTAAGATCACGCCAAACGCTACATGTAGAAAAGTGTTTCTCCTCGTCCGGCTTTTGCAGATGATTTGTTCGGTACCCTTGCTCATTCCTTCCTCAGCTCCTCGAGTCGTTGGATAGCGCGTTCCCGCAAGGAAGTCTCGTGAGTGTGCTCTTGGTCTGCAACATACGCGTAGTGTGCGATTGCGACGCTTGGAAACCCGCTTGATTCATACAGTTCCCCGAGCAGCATGTGCGTACGAACGCGGCCTGTCCAGTCAGCATACGGAGCTCGCGCTAACGCATGATCAAGAGTTTCGATGGCATCATCGACCTGTCCAAGGGTCGCAAGGGCGCGACCAGCACCATACCCAAAACGAAGGACGTCGGGCGCAAGATCCATCGCCGATTCATAATGAAACAGTCCTTCCCATAACGCTTCCTCGGCACGAGCGTCATCAGTCTCGCTCTCCGAATCCGACAGTTTCTGGTCGCCTTCATTTGCTTCGATCCACGCTTTATGCAGGTCGTCCGACCAAGGCTCGATTCCCGGGGAAGGCTCTAAGACGATCAACCCTGGCCACTTCCCAAGATTGTTCGGATCGAATACTGCAATGTTACTGTCGACATAGATTGGGTTGTAGGCTCCCACGTAGTCACCAATCGGCCGCATGCTGCGCGGCAACTCTGAGATTTCATGGTGCCGGTAATGCATTGGAACCATGATGTCAGGCTGGACGGTTTCGATCAGCATAGTGAACATATCGAGGTTCGACGCATCGAAGTGAGCGACGCTAATCAAAAGAATGTCTGTCTGTCCAATGGCCTCGAGATCGATCTCGTTCAGCAACCGACTGTCACCAAGGTGCGTAATGCGGAGTCCCCCCGTCTCGATTGCCCAAATGGTATTGGAAGGTGTTTGACCAATATCAAGGAAACGGGCCGCACCTACATGTTCAGATTTGATCCCCAGCACAGAGACGTCGCCAATGCGAAACTCGCCGGGGCTCCGGAACACTGGCGTTAAATCACCGAAGTAGTAGGTGGCATCATGGTCGTAGTGGGGGTGTGTCACGAGAACAGCGTCGGCCTTGATGTCGCGGGGAAATGAATAGCCTAACCAGATCTTGCTATTGAAGGGGTCGATCGCGATCCGCGTTCCCGTAGGCGACTCAATCACAAAAGCCGCATGGCCGATGTATTCAAGGTTAACGAGCGCCGCAGGAGGGGACTGAGGAATAACCGGGCCCCACGCGGAGACAACCCCCCACCCCAGCGCGGCCCATAAGATGGTAGCAATCAGCTTCACAACAGCGATGGTAGCAAAGACGACGCTCAGGAATCCCGCCCGATCTGGATCGTGACTTCCTCGCCCTCGATTGTTGCGGCGCGTTCGATCTCAACGTTTGGGATTGCTTGCCCTATCCGGATTTTTTCCAGCCCAAGGGTCTCACCGCGGATCAGTTCGTCATTCTGTTCCGTGCTTTCGATGATGCTTGGACCTTCTGAGCTAATGTTTATGTAGATTCGGTCGGACACTTGCATGCCGGCGTCTTTGCGCATTTTCTGGACCCGGTTAATCAGGTCACGAGCCAGCCCCTCGTAGCGAAGCTCTTCAGTGATATGCGAGTCGATTGATACAACTAGCTTGCCCGAGGTGGCGACTAATTCGCCTTCCGCCGACGGTTCCATCTCAACGTGAACGTCCTGCGGGTCGAGCAAGTGGCCGTCAACCTCCGTACTCTCGCCGAAGGCAAGCTGCCTAACCTTCTCCGCATCGACCTTTTGCAACGTCGCAAGAGTTTTGGCAAGCATCTTGACCTCCTTGCCAAAACGTGGCCCTAGACGTGACATATTTGGCTTCACAGTTGGTGTGGCAAGTTTGGTCGGATCATCGAGGATTTCGAGTCTCTTAATGTTAAGTTCCTCAAGGATGACGCCTTCACCAGCCTGCAACCACTCACGCTCATTGGAGCTGGTGGTGCCAACCTTAATGCTCACCAGGGGCTGTCGCGTGCGGATCCGTGCCTTTTCGCGGAGGCTGCGCCCTAGTTCGCACACCGTTCGCGTCAAATCGATACGACGCTCAACCTGATATTCCTCAATCGAAAGTTCGCGCCGCAGTGGCAGGTCGCGCAGATGTACTGAATCGATGGCTTGGGTCTCGGGAGTAACCCGTAACAGTTCATAGACCTCGTCGGCGATAAACGGTGTAAACGGAGCCATCAGCTCGGTGAACTCAAGTAGTACCGAATACAACGTTGTGTAGGCACACACCTTGTCGTCTGAGTGTTCCGACTTCCAGAAGCGCCGACGTGATCGGCGAATGTACCAATTGGTCAGGTCGTCGAGGAAATGAAGCAGAGGGTCTACAACCCGATAGAGCCGATACTCGGCCATCTCATGTTCGACCTGACGCTTGAGTTCCTCAAGCTTGACATTGATCCATACATCCAGCTCATGGGTCGGGTTGCCCGTGTGCCACTGGGTTTCCGGATCCCACTCATCCACAGCAGCGTAAGTCATCAAAAAGCTGACACTGTTCCACCACGGAAGTAGTACGCGGCGCACCATCTCCCGTACGCCGTCCTCCGCAAACCGGAGCTCTTCCCCACGCATCGCCGGCGAATTAAGCATGTAGATACGAATCGCGTCGGCACCATATTTTTCAAGCAGCTCCGAAGGTTCTGGATAGTTCTTTAGTGACTTCGACATTTTGCGGCCATCTTCGGCAAGCAACAAACCATTGACCACGCAGTTCTCAAAAGCCGGCTTTTTGAACAAAGCTGTCGACAGCACCAGCAAGGTGTAAAACCAGCCCCGAGTCTGATCTAGTGCCTCGCATATGAAGTCGGCCGGAAAGCCTTGTTTAAACTGCTCCTTGTTTTCGAACGGGTAGTGCGCCTGACCATAGGGCATCGAACCCGATTCGAACCAACAGTCGAGGACCTCAGGAATGCGCCGAAGTTCGCCGTTGCCACTCGGCGCCGGTATCACGATGTCGTCGACGATATGCTTGTGCAAATCATCCACCTTTTGACCGGACAACTCCTCGAGCTCAGCTCGCGAACCAATGCAAATTGTCTCGCCGGTTTCCTCGTTACGCCATATCGGTAGAGGGTTTCCCCAGTAGCGGTTGCGAGAAATGTTCCAGTCACGTGCCCCCTCAAGCCACTTACCCATGCGCCCATCCTTGAGGTGACCCGGTACCCAGCGGACTTCCTGATTATTTGAGACAAGGTCATCCTTGATTTCTTCGACCCGCACATACCACGCAGTGATGGTCTTGTAGATTAGCGGCGTGTCCGAGCGGTAGCAGAACGGATAACTGTGATCGTAGGTCTCGTGGCGCAGGAGTTTGGCCTGTTCTTTGAGGTCAACAATGATCTGCTTGTCAGCATCCTTGACCATTTGTCCCTGATAAGAGGGTACGGCCTCAGTGAATTTGCCTTCTTCGTCGACTGGGTCCGATGGTTCTAAGCCGAATGCCTTGCCAAGCCGAAAGTCGTCTTCGCCGAAGGCGGGCGCCATATGAACGATTCCAGTGCCAGTTTTGGCGGTTACAAAGTCGGCAGGCAGAATTTTGAAAGCATTTTCTTCAGAGTCCTTTCGCCCCGCAAAGAAAGGGAACAAAGGCTGATAACCACAACCTACTAAGTCGCTGCCCTTGAGCTCGCCAATACGCTCGATGCCACGTTCCTCGGGCCAGTAGGAAGCCACCAAATCAGCGTGTAGCACATAATGCTCGCCAACAACGGCGCCTTCGTTAATTGTCTGTCCGGCAGCAGAACTATTTTCACCCGCATTTACCTCGACGATCGCGTACGTTGCTTGCGGGTCGATTGCCAGCGCTACATTTGAGGGTAACGTCCAGGGAGTCGTCGTCCAGGCAAGAACAAAGGTCTTGTTGGTTCCACATAGGCCATCATCAAGCTGGAATTTCACCGTGATCGAGGGGTCTTGGACGTCCTTGTAATTGAGGTTTGCCTCAAAGTTTGAGAGCGGCGCACCAATCCGCCATGAGTAGGGAACCACGCGGTAACCCTCGTAGATCAGATTCTTGTCCCAAAGCGTCTTGAAAACATGCCAGACGCTCTCCATGAAGGAGACGTCCATGGTCTTGTAGTCATTTTCGAAGTCAACCCAGCGCCCCATTCGCGTAACGATCGTCCGCCACTCTTCTGCGTAGCGCAGGACAATCGAACGGCAAGTCTCATTAAACTTGTCGACTCCGTATTCTTCGATTTCGCTGCGACCGTTGAGGCCAAGCTGCTTTTCAACCTCAAATTCGATCGGTAACCCGTGACAGTCCCATCCAAAACGGCGCTCTACACGGTAGCCACGCATCGTCCAGTAGCGAGGAACAACGTCCTTGATAGTGCTAACAAGAAGATGTCCATAGTGCGGCAGGCCGGTAGCAAAAGGTGGCCCGTCATAGAAGCTGTAGTTCTTCGTTCGCGAGCGTTGCTCGATACTCCGCTCGAACGCGCGACGCTCCTCCCATCGCTTCATGACCGCACGCTCAGTTTCAGGAAATGAGATGCTGCCCGGCGGGTTCGGGAACTTCATTCGACAACTCGGGAAAAGAAGGCCAACCGATAGATTGGCTAAACCGTGAGGATAGCGTAACTGCGCGGGTGCGACACGCTTGTTGTCTTTAAGCTAGCGGAGCAAGAGCTACAATAGTCAAACGCCCATTTCACCAGCAAATTCAGCGCTCCACCCCACCACGAGTTCCAGTGAGAGTCCGGTACATGAACCAAAATTTCATTTGCACTCTCTTCCTTCTCGCCTTCGTCGGTTTGACTACAGCCGTCGCTTCAAAAACCGCGATAGAGAGTCCCAGTGCCGCGCCACAGTTAATTCCTGGTCTCGATGGTTGGACGCGCTTCCGCGGTCCTAACGGGTCTGGAGTCGGAAAAAGCGAGAACCTTCCAACTAGCATAGGACCTGAACACAACGTCATCTGGAAAACCTCCGTACCAGAGGGGTATTCCTCGCCGGTACTCACGCAAGATCGAGTTTTCCTGACCGCCTTCGAAAATGACCGGCTACTGACTATCAGTCTCGATCGCTCCACCGGCCGTGAGCTATGGAGGCGCGAAGCTCCTCGTCCAAGGGTCGAGCGACTCGATCCTCGAAACAATCCCGCCGCGCCGAGCCCTGCGGTCGACGATGAACGAGTGTATGTGTTCTTTGCGGAGTTCGGTTTATTAGCTTACGACTTCGATGGCAATGAACTCTGGGATGTACCCCTCGGACCCTTTGACAACTTATATGGCATGGGAGCTTCGCCGGTCGTATTTGACGGCAAAGTGTTGCTTGTTTGTGATCAACGAACTGGCTCCTTCCTTATCGCGATCAACGGCACAACCGGGGAAGTCGATTGGCGCGTTGACCGCCCCGAAGCGGCAAGCTCACACGCTACGCCGGTTGTCTGGCAACCGAACGACGGGGAGCCTCAATTGGTCGTAGTCGGATCGTTCCTGCTCAGTGGCTACGCTATCGCAACCGGCAAACGGCTCTGGTGGGTAAGGGGAATGATCCACGAGATGAAGTCAGTCCCGGTGATCTCAAACGGAATTGCATACGTAAATGGCTACGGATCACCACTGAATGATCCCGGCAACACCTTGGATGTGGGCCCATTCGCGGATGCACTCCAATATGACAAGGACGAGGATGGGCTACTGAGTCGAGATGAGCTCCCCGAGGGAAGAGCACGCCAACGTGTCCAAATGAGCGACCTTGATCGCGATGGCAAGCTAAGCGAGAAGGACTGGAATTACTTTCGCAACTCAATGGCTATGACTAACGGGATGTTCGCAATTCGGCTTGGCGGGTCGGGTGACATGACCGATAAGAATTTTCTCTGGCTCTACAGTCGCGCCGTACCCCAGCTTCCGTCGCCACTCTTGTACAAAGACCTGCTTTACATGATCAACGATGGCGGGATTGTGACGATTCTCAACCCAACGACGGGTGCGCAGCTTGACCAGGGGCGGCTGCAGGACGCGGTCGATAGCTACTACGCGTCCCCGGTGGCCGGGGATGGAAAGATTTACATGATTAGCGAACTAGGCATGGTTTCTGTGGTCAAGCCGGAACAGACACTAAGAGTTATCGCCACAGCCGACCTTGACGACACAGTTTATGGGACCCCCGCAATCGACGGCAATCGCATCTACGTGCGCACCGGAACGACTCTCTACTGTTTTGGGTTGCTCCAATAGCAGCGTCAGTATGGAGCTGTTAGCTACTGCTTTTTCTCAGCTTGCTAAACGAGCAACTGAATTGAGGGTTGATCCGCATCAGCTTCTCGCACCTCGCCAATCGCAATCGCACTTTCGTACCCGAGTTCACGTAACGCGTTGACGCAGCTCTCTGCATTGTCAGCAGGAACACTTGCCAATAAGCCACCGGCCGTCTGCGGATCGAAGATTAGTGGATACGCTGGATTCTTAGCAGCCTGTTTCAGGCCCGAGATAGCCCGGCGGAGACGTACATTTCCTGCATGGAGAGAAGAAAATATGCCCTCACCCATCACCTCAAGGGTGCCGTCAAGGGTGGGGACCATATCAAGCATGACCGTTGTGGCAACACCTGACGCCTTAGTCATTTCGACGAGATGGCCGAGCAAACCGAAACCACTAACGTCCGTCATCCCGGTGGCATCGTAACCAATCAAACAGTGTGCGGCGGCTCGGTCTGATTGCGTCATTGAGCAAAGGGCCGCGCAGACCCAACGACCCTTCGCTTTACACCGCATGTCCGCAGCAAATAAGGCTCCGGTTCCAAGCGGCTTGGTGAGCACCAAAATGTCCCCGGGGCTCATCCCCGACTTGCGCATCGCAGCATCTGTGTCGACAAATCCAGTCACCGTGAGCCCAAGTGCCAGTTCCGAGCCCTCACTGGTATGGCCACCGACCAACGCCGTGTTCTCTCTGTTAAGCACATTGAGAGCCCCCGACAAAAGCTGAAGAAGGTCAGCTTCAACCTTGCTTTCGAGACCGTAGGGAATGGTCACCGTTGCCAGAGCTATCTGAGGCTCAGCACCCATCGCAAAAATATCTCCAAGCGCATGATTAGCAGCAACTTTGCCGAAAACAAACGGATCTCCTATGAACGACCGGAAAAAATCGACCGATTGGACAAGTTGTTTGCCCTCGGGCACGTTGACAACCGCCGCATCATCCGGTTCGTCGAGGCCAACAACGACATCCGGGCGCGACGATGGCTTCAATTGCGCTAACACGCGATCGAGCATTGTGCTGCCAACTTTGGAGCCACAACCACCACACCGCATAGCAAAAGTGGAAATGGCCTCAAGGGCCTTTTCGGTGTCGGTTAAACCCTTAGGAAGATCGCTGATCTCCGCCATCCCGGCACGCACCAATTCAGTCGCCGCCGGCGCCCCAACCAGCCGCGGATCAAGGGGAGTATCCCGGTCCATATTGGCTGGGTACATTTCGGGGAGCTTGTTGAACTTCTGCATAAAGCGTTGGTCGATGAAATCTTTCCACCGCCACGCCCAGGCACCTTCGGCAGCCCAATTACCGCGTGACACAACAGCGTACTTGTCCCCCGTCGACACAAGGCTGAGGAACTTTTCCTGTGGGTGGAAAGGCTTGGCGGCTTCACCAAGCAGCCGCAAGCGGATGTTCTCCGTCAATGGTGGGCCCTGCCTAACAGCAAAAACTCCAGCCTTGGGGCGCGGATGATCAATGACGGTGGCGATGTCACCAGCCGCGAAGATGTCAGCGTCCGTCATCGTCTGCAAGGTGTCGCGAACTCTTATAAAACCACGGTCATCTACATCAAACCCGCTTTCTTCGGGCCAACTCGCCGCCCGGGCCGTTGTTACCCAGAGAACCTCGTCAAGGTCAAGACGACCACCCTTTTCAAACGTAAGTTGACAGCCAGAGCCCTCGATCGCTGTCACCTTAGAGTTGGTCATGATTTCGACACCCCGCTCTTGAAGCACACGGCAAAACTTGGCCCTAACGCGAGAATTATGCGTCGGCAGAATCTCGTCACCGGAAGTGGCAAGGTGAAAGTGAAGATGACTGGAGCTGCGACCCTGTCTTTCCAGGAGCTTATCGAGGCTGTATTGCACCGAGAGCAACAACTCTACGCCGCCGGCTCCGCCACCCACGACACCTATGTGAGTTTCATTCCGGCGTTGCAGACAACGATCTCGGAGGACTTTCCACTTCGGCCAGAAACCATCGATTGGCTTGACCGGAACGACCGTGCCTTTGGCTCCCGGCACACGTAGCCCCGGCGACGATCCGATATTGATCGACAAGACATCGAATGTCACCGGTGGGTGCTCCCGGCAAAGAACAGCTCTATTGTTGATATCGACGCCGAGCACTTCGTCGTGGAGGAACCGCGCGTTAGCGAACCGTGCCAATGGCCCAAGATCAATATTGGTCTCTTCGAACGTATAGTGGCCAGCAATCAGGCCCGGCAGCATTCCAGAGTAAGGAGCGTGAGCATCGCGGGAGATAAGAGTGAGCCTCACCCCCGGCATCGGATCCATACCGAATTTTTTCAGAACGGTGACGTGGCTGTGGCCACCACCAACAAGCACTAAGTCTTTAAGCACAGGTTCTGCGGCAGGAGTCATAGCCGAAACTCTAGCTTAGCTACCCCGCCCGGGAGAGCTTTTACCACCAGATGGCCGAAATCGGCATTGTAATCAGCTTATTCCGCGTCGCCTTCGCGCTCGAAGTCGAGTGACGTCGAATTGATACAGTACCGCAGCCCTGTCGGAGCGGGTCCATCGGCGAACACATGGCCGAGGTGAGCATCACAGCGTGAACAAATGACCTCGGTACGTAACATCCCGTGGGAGGAATCACCATGTTCATCAACTGCCTCTCCATGGGCGGGCATGGTAAATGAGGGCCAACCTGACCCCGAGTGAAACTGGGCTCCCGAGTGAAACAGTTCACTCCCACAGCAAATGCAACGGTAAACGCCAACGCCTTCGCAATCCTCATACTCGCCTGTATGCGGTGGTTCGGTTCCTCCCTGGCGAGTCACTTGATATTGCTCGTCGGTTAGCTGAGCCCGCCATTCCTCTTCAGTCTTGCGAATCTTATTACTCACTAACTGCTTCCTTCCTAGCGAAGTTCCTTCAACGAGTAAAAAGTGCCTCGCCAGCCAATACCACCTCGAACGTAGGTCAGAAACATTGCCCGAAGGTACGCGAAAATTAGGAGTGGGACAGCTACCGGCAACAAAACCGCTGACCACCAACGTAGGCTCCCGCCTTGAAGTAGCACCATTTGCCCAACGAGCAGCAGGATAACGATCGCCGCGTTTAGCCAAAGCACCGGGCCAGTGGTAATGAGCAAGGCAACGAATGGCCAGCACATGGTCAGCATCTGCACGGGCGCGCCACCTAGAAGCATCCACGGCTTGAAGTTAACTGCGGCAAGGGAATTCTTCTCCAGCCCATGGAAGGCTGCTCGTAAGTCCGGATACCACTCCACGCTAACCATTCCACCAGCAACACCGAACCCCTGCTTGCTTCCATGGTCCCGCAACAGCAAAGCCAACCTCAGGTCATCGTCAGGCCGCATAGCAATCGACCGGTGGCCATCAGCAGCGAAGTAAGCCTGCTTGCGTACCAGGTTGAACGCCCCGATACCGACAGCCACAGAACTGTTCGGATCGCCCATCCGCCATGGCCTGAAATATCCAAAGAACGAAACCATGAAGGCAACAACAAACATCTCAAGCAGCAGGCTCCTAGTGTGTACATCCGCCGCGATCGTAAGATGGTCGAGCTCGCCTTCCTGAACACACGATATCGCCCGAGCCAGCACTGTCGGCTCGAAGTAGACATCAGCATCAGTAAACAGCAGTAATTCACCTTCCGCTTCCTGCGCACCACAGTACAAAGCGTGGTTTTTCCCGATCCAACCTTGGGGCAACTCGGTAACGTGTACCGCGCGAAGACGCGGGTCCGCTGCTGCCAGTTCGTCAAGAATCTTGCCGGTGGCATCATCCGAGCGATCGTCGATTGCGATGACCTCAAGCTCGGGATAGTCGAGCGTAAGGATCGAACGCATCGCGTCAGCAAGATGCTGTTCCTCGTTACGCGCGGGCACTATCACGCTAACCCGGGGGTAAACAGCTAACTCTTCGCGACTCGGGCGAGTGACGTGGTCCACGAAAAGGACAAACCTTGCCCCCGTAGCCATATCGATGGCGACAACCATAAAGCCAGTAAGAGTCAGTATCGCAACAACAAGTAGCGCTGTCTCCATTAACGGCTCCGCGGGGCGCAGATATTAAACTCAATCAAGTTGACCACTTGCACCACGCCGCCGATCAAAACAAGCGTGCTCCGATGCAATAGTCTGCTCTCGGCTAAGCTTGCTCGCTACTGAACAGAATTAACTCCGAGTTCCCCTAATCTGGCCGCCATATCTTCAGCCGATGTGCGAGGACGAACTTCTTTGTCAATGTAAAGAATCTGGCCACTCTTGCCAATATAGAACGTCCAGCGGTTCGCCATTCCGCGCTGATTGAGGACACCGTAAGCGTTCGCTGTCACTTTCGTCGGGTCACTCAGCAGCGGAAAATCGGCATTCTGCTCTGCCGCAAAAGCGGTATTTTCTTCGAGTGGATCCACGCTGGCCATAAAATAAGTCACTTCATATTCACGGATTAGATGGCCATTTTCTGCTAGAGATTTACATTCGATCGTACAGCCACGGGTGAACGCCCGCGGGTACCAAGCAATCACTACTGCCTGTTCGCCACGGAAATCAATCAGTTTGTAAGTCTCGCCGTCCGATGCTTGCAGGGTGAAATCGGGCGCCATGTCACCCACCTGGAGCTGAGCGTCTTGGGCCCCCGCGGCGCTTGTAAGAAGCATCATCGTTGCAACTGCTATAAGTCTACACATAGTCGATCTCCATTTCGTTTGTCGTGCCCCGTGGAGTTAGCCTAAAGGCTATTGTCTCATTTGCTTGTATCGTTGGCCTCTGCGTTGAACAAGAAAAAATCGTACGCGGTGCGTGCCATTTCGGCGATTGTGTCCTCGCCAAGTTCAGTATCGGCCTCATTGCCGAGCGTAAAGACGCTTATCGCAAATCTCCCCAAATCACCCGGCATCGTAATCACGCCAACATCGTTGACAATCCGACCGATCGTCCCAGTCTTGTGAGCAATACTGTAGCCAGGCGGAAGTAACCCACGAAGGCGATTAGCCCCGGTTTGTGTGCGGGAGAGAATTTCCATGATTACTTCGGAGGATCCACGGCTGACTGCAGTTCCTCCGGAAATCATCACCAGCAATTCGGTCATGTCGCGCGCTGAAGCCTTGTCTTTGTCACCACCATAGAAAGCTTCGCGAAAGGCAAGAATATCGGCTGCATCTGGGCGGTTGTTACGTCTGTGTTGGTTGATTTCTTGCAGCGTTCCGTTGGCGACCGGCGCGTAGTCGACACCCTGGTAGTCGAGTATTAGCTCAAGGGTTGTTCGATCAACCCGGATGTTCTGAAATCCTAACGAGCGCATCCGGGCTGTGATCTGGTCGGCCCCGAGACGATCGATAAGCATATCGGTCGCCGAGTTGTCCGACAGGATGATCATGAACGTAGCGATGTTTCTCAGTGACATTTCGATCCCAGGAGCCCATAGAGTCGAAAGCAATCCGCTGCCAATATGCTGGTCTTCAGCCTCTACCGCGACGCGGTCGTCGAGCCTCAGGTCGCCGGCTTCGACGCGAGTCATTAGCTCAACCAGGATCGGAACCTTGTAGGTGCTCGCCATTCCGTAGGGAGTGTCTTCGTCGACCCCGGTCTCCATGCCGCTCTCAATGTGATGTACGTACACACCAACGTCACCAGGAAATCGTTGGGCAATCGCTAGCAAAGCTCCCCGCAGGCGTTCGATCGATCCAGCTGGGGACATGGTGCCCAAGCGATCACCTTGCCTGTTGAGCTGCGGCGCAGCGAATGTTGGCGCAGCGACCGAAACCAACAACACCAAAGTGAGCAGGAGGCCAGCAACGTCGAGCCTAAGCCAGTCCACAGTGAGACGAAATCGCAAGATTTTATTTTTCATGCATCAAATATTACTGGGACGGGCACCCTCGGCTCCAGGGATGAATTCGGATGCCAGTGGTTCATCCCAAAATCAAGGTTAACCACCACCCTCCTCCTGTCTTGCTCTCGCCGCGTTGATAGCTTTGGCTATGGCCTCAACCACATCCTCCGGCGCGTACGCCGGTTGCTTCTCGTCAAGGTCAAACCGCTGAGCAAAGAGTTGCTCCGCTTGCGGCACACGCAAGACCTCGACGAACGTCACGTGGTCAGCTTCTCGATGTACCCCTAAGAGGACAAAATCAGCTTGGGTGCGCTCCGCAATCTCCGCTCGAGTCAACCCAGCCACAAGCATACGGCCTGTCGCAGCGGGCCTGATGACTGCAAGGTTTTCCCGGTCAGCGTTTGTCAACGCTATGACAAAAGCCTCGGTCAAGGCGCGATTAAAGTCAGCAATTTCGGGCGACTCTGGATCATTGAACGGCAGGATGGCCAAACGAGCTCGGTTCAACGGCACGTCAGGCGGGCGGCTGCCGAGCATCCATCCACCCAATGCAGCGACAATCATTGCTAGGAACACAACAATCAAATTGAACCTAGTGGTCCTGGTGCTAAAACGAGTCATTTCTAGGGGTTCTCTCCTCTGCTCGCGGACCAAGAGCCGCAACAAGGCTGCTCTGCCCAGCAGGGTGCAAGCACGTAGCGTGTTCGATTCTCAGTTAGAACCGCTTATTCCACCAGTAATCTTCGAGGATACGGGCATTGGTTCTGTATTCCTGGCCATCGACTTCAAGGACAACTTCGTAGAGGCCTTCAGGGGCCGGCGAATACACGAGGTTTCCTGGACGGTTAGGATTGCCACCACCACGTCCGCCCCGTTGTCCCCGACCACCACGACCACGGCCAGCAGCCTCTCCCGGCATACGATCGCGGCTGAAGTCCATGTCCCAAATAACTTGGTTCATGCCGGCGTTGTTGCTGCCAGTGAGTTCTCGCACCAGGCGCTCGCCAGAGTAGATGCGGAGCCTAGGAGCCGATTCCCGCGTGGAGGTCAACATGTAGTTGATAACGCTGCCGACAGGAGCCGACTCACCGGCGAAGTTCTGCGCTGAACGCTCATGGCGGCTAGTGTTCTTCCAGCGGATTGCAGTCTCAATTCCGAACAGGTGTACAGAGCGGGAAAGGTTCTCCGACGTCAGTTCCTGGATCCAAGAAATGTCGGCAATAAAGAACCCGCGGCCATGCGTCCCTACTACCAGGTCGTTTTCGCGCGAGTGGATCTTGAGATCGTGCACGGGGGCGGTTGGCATGTCGCCTCGCATTTTGTGCCAATTGGCCCCACCGTCGAGCGACACGTACACAGCCATCTCGGTCCCTACAAACAGCAGGTTCCGATTGCGGTGATCCTCGCGCACAACGTTAATCGGCTCTGCCGGCAGGTTGGCCGAGATATCGGTCCAGGTCTCGCCATAGTCCATCGTTTTATAGATAAAGGGTCGAAAGTCGTCACGTCGGTACCCGGTGAACGTCACGTAGGCGGTAGCAGGGTCGTGGTGAGATGGCTCTACCCGGCTTACCCAATAGCCAGGGTTGCCGGTGATGTTGCCATTAACCTGCATCCAGTTAGCGCCCGTGTCCTTGCTAACCCAAACATTGCCGTCGTCAGTACCAGCCCACAGCAAACCTGCAATCAGTGTGGACTCGTCAAGTGAAACAATGGTGCAGTATTGGATGTTCCCTGTTCCCTGGATCTTCGCCGGATCGTTGGTCGTCAAGTCAGGACTGATCTCGGTCCAGTTCTCACCACGGTACGTCGAACGCAAAACCACATTGCCAGCGTGGTAGATGACATCAGGATCATGTGGAGAAACAACGATCGGAGCGTTCCAGTTCCACCGCAGTTGTTCCTCCCCCTGCGGTCGGTTGTAGCGTAGGTTGCTGGAGCGCTCGTTGGTCAGAAGGTCAAGCCGGCCAAACCCACCCGCGAATTGGGATTCGTTGTAGAGATACCGGTTTTCAGCAACCACGTTGTACATGCCATCACCCCCGCCAACACGTTCCCAGTCCTCGAACGAAATGTTTCCGACACGCGATGATGGGCCACGTTTGGAGCCATTGTCCTGAAGCCCCCCGTACACGTTGTATGGGTAAGCGTCGTCGATGCCGGCAGTATAAAACTGGGCCAACGGCAGATCGTCGGCGTGATACCAACTCTGACCACCATCGCGGCTAATGCCGATACCGTGGTCATAGCCGAGAACCATGTAACGTGAATTGTTCGGGTCGATAGCCAGCTCATGGTCGTCTCCACCGATTCCTTGCCAAGCTCTTACCCACTCGCTGCCACCATCTATCGACTTTAGCGAACGGGCCGACAGCATGAACAAGTTATCCGCGTTGTTTGGGTCAGCGATGATGCGCCCATAGTAATAGGGTGGGCCGCCTCCAACATTGCTGTCCGCTGGCGAAACAGCTTCCCAGCCGACACCGCCGTCACGGCTGCGCCAGATGCGATCGTTGTTCCCCCGTCCCGGTGACGGCGCACCACTGAGTAGCGCCTGATAGACCTCGTCCTCAGGAACCCCGTCGACGTTAACGTCTTCGATGACAGCGAATACCGTTTCCGGTGCGGCTTTCGAAATTGCTATACCAATGCGACCGATCATCCCCGTCGGCAAACCACCTCCGAGCATTGTCCAATTGGTCCCGGCATCAATGCTTTTGTAGATTCGGCTACCAGGACCACCCGGGTTAAATGTCCACGGCTTGCGTACCTTGTCATAGGTCGCGGCATAGAGCGTGTCGAAGTTTTCAGGGTGCATCACGACTTCAACCACGCCTACATGACGAGTAGTTTCATTCTCGAAACGTCCTGTAGCTTCGATAATGTCAGTCAGGATCAGTTCCCAGCTTTGACCACCGTCCATTGTCTTGTAGAGACCCCGCTCGGGGTTGTCACTGTAGAGGTGGCCAAGAACTGCCACGTAGACTACGTCGGGATTGGTTGGGTGCACGACGATGCGACCGATGTGGCCCGAGTCCGGCAGGCCCATATGCCTCCAGGTTTCGCCAGCATCAGTACTTTTGTAGATGCCATTGCCCCAGTAAGAGCTACGTGAATTGTTGGCCTCGCCGGTACCCACCCACACCGTATCGGGCGCCGAGGGTGCAATCGCAACATCCCCAATCGAGAAAATGTCATCGATGTCGAAAATCGACTCGTAATTAACGCCGTCCCCTGTCTTCCAGAGCCCACCCGAAGCAGTGGCTGCGTAGAAAGTGTTGGTGTCACGCGGGTCCAAGGCAATCGAAACGAAACGTCCCGACTGACGGGTCGGGCCGATGTCGCGATAGTGAACATTAGAGAAAATGGCCTCAAGATCCGGTGATTGGGCTACCGCGATCTTTGCATCGCTATGAGATGCTCCGGTAACACTGTCTGTATCTCTCTGAGGCACCGCATTTCCGCCAGCAGCGCTGACGTTAGCAGCGAGAGTGACAACTAAGCCGAGCACAAACGTGCCCCGGGAAAGCTTGGTATTTAAAAGCATTTTAGATCTCTCCATGATGCGGGAACCTTAGCGAACGGGTATCAACCTTCCGAGTTCTGCATGTTGAACACGGTCGTCGCCAACACGGCGCCAGCAAGTGGGCCGACCCAGTAATACCAAAGATTGCTGGCGTCACCTAGGCCCATGGCGACATTGGCCAAGATCGGACCAGTGCCCACGGCGGGATTAAAGGCTCCTCCTGAAATTGGGCCAACAGCGAATGCCCCAGCGGTAACAGTGAAGCCAATCGCCAACCCATAATAAGAATTCCCCTCTGTAGCCTTGGAGGTGGCAACGTTGAGAACGACGAGCATGAGGGCGAACGTGAAGATGATCTCAGCTAACAACACTTCCACGACACCCGCCCCGCCCCTCGGAGCCGGAGCAAATGCTTCGCCGGTAAAAAAATGAACAGCACCGCTAGCAACCAACGCCCCAGCGATCTGAGCAGCGATATACGGACCAATCTCAGACGCCCCAATCTTGCCTCGCATGAAGATACCCACCGTAACTGCGGGATTGTAGTGCGCGCCCGAAACGTGGCCACCCATGTACACCATGACCATAAGTGTCAGGCCAATTGCTAATGGCGCGAGCGGGTTACCTGACGTAAGTGCCATACCAATCGAAAAGACGAGGAAGAACGTGCCAATGAACTCAGTAAGGTATTTCTTCATGAAGGAATGCGCTCCTTGTTAGCAAAGACATACGGTGGCTTTATGGCGCGAGTCTGTTGCACCTGGTGACAAATGTCCATCTACTCGCCGGCGACTTCTCACCTCTCTCCAAGAACCACCTGAGACAAACTGCGAGCTCCATTGTTCCTTGAAGACCTGGTCTGCTTCACCGACAATCCGTCTACTAACTAACGAGTTGACAAGAAAAGGCATCCTGATGACAAACGCCCGTGCAATCTGGATCTTCGTCTTTCTAGCGATAGGCATTGTTGCTTGTGCTCCTGATACCAAAACTGGCGACGATACCAGCGCTGGTTCCTGGACCTTCGCTATAGAGACCATTGAATCACGGGGCCAGACGACGCCTTTCGACGGGTACACACTTTTCCAGCCGCTACGATCGACAAACGTTTACCTCATCGATATGGCCGGCAATCTCTCTCATAAATGGCAGACCGAGTACAACACTGGTCAGTCTGTATACATGCTTGAGAATGGCAACCTGTTACGTGCGGCGCGCGATCCAGATCCATCCGGCCCTTATCGGGGCGGTGGCGAGGGCGGCATCATCCAGGAAATCGCCTGGAACAGCGAGGTGGTCTGGGAATACAAATTCTCCGACGAAATCAAGCGCCATCACCACGACGTAGAGCCGATGCCCAATGGCAACGTGCTGCTTATCGCCTGGGAGAACAAAACCTATGAGGAGGCGGTGCAAGCAGGCATAAACCCAGCGAGAATGAGCGATGACTACATATGGCCCGACTTTGTTGTTGAACTCGAACCCGTGTATCCCAACGATGCCAACATCGTCTGGGAGTGGCATGCGTGGGACCACCTAGTGCAAGAGCTGTACCGCGATAAGGATAACTACGGCTCTGTCGCCGAGCACCCCGAGCTCATTGACATCAACGCTGCCCCGGCGCACCGTGCACGCCAGGAGATCTCCACCCCTGAGTCGATAGACCAACTGCGTGCTCTGGGCTATATCGCGGGTAACGTTTCCACCGATGACCGGCCGGAGATCGGCTCCGACTGGTTGCACAGCAACTCCATCGACTACAACGCCGACCTCGACCAGATTCTGCTTTCCAGTCGCCATTTTTCGGAAATCTGGATCATCGACCACAGCACAAGCACAGAAGAAGCCGCGGGCCATACTGGTGGCAAGTCAGGCAAGGGGGGAGACCTTCTCTACCGATGGGGCAACCCTGAGGCTCACGGTGTCGGTGGGCCAGCAGACCGGAAACTATTCGTACAGCATGACGCCCGTTGGATCGACGAGAGACTACCTGGGGAGGGCAACATCCTCGTGTTCAATAACGGCACGGACCGCCCGGGAGTCGAGGAGGATTACTCCTCTGTCCTTGAGCTTGCCCCTCCCATTAACCCTGATGGGAGCTACATGATGCCGCCGTCAGAACCTGCCGAGCCAACCGGCCCGGTCTGGGAGTACATCGCACCCAACCCGGAGAGTCTTTACGCGGGGCAGCTGTCCGGGGCACAGCGCTTACCAAACGGGAACACACTGATCGCCGAAGGGAATTCGGGCCGCATGCTCGAGGTTGGTGCCGACAATGCCATCGTCTGGGAATTCACAAACCCATACCGCGAAGACGACAGGCGCTCAAATCAGCGAGACCCCGAGAGAATTGGCGGTCCCGGTCTACGTGGGGAACGACGCGGGCCGCGCCCGGGTGATCCATCCGCTGCAGAACGAGGGAGACGGCGGGGTCCTCGGCTCGGCGACCCATCAGTACGAGAACGCGGCAACGAGCAAGGCCGCAGGGGTGCCCGTGGCGGCAGGGGGCGCGGACCTGGCGGTCGAGGCGACGGCCCACGTCCTGGCAGCATCTATCGGGCCACGCGCATGCCACTAGATCACCCAGGATTGGTGAGTCTGGCGGGAACCTCCTTTAAATAGGAAGCTCCGCCAGTTCGTCCTGGACAGCATCGACCAAAGGCTTAATGGTTTCCGCGCTGAAGTCGAATCGCGCACCGGCCACCTCGAAGAGTTCGGGAAGGGGTCGCGAGCCACCGAGCGCCAAGGCCGCACGATAACTGCGGAGCGCTTCACCTTGGTCTCGTTTGAAGCGCAGCCAGAGCTGTAAGGCACCAAGCTGGGCAATCCCGTATTCGATGTAATAGAAGGGGTGCACAAACAGGTGCAGCTGACGCTGCCAGTAGCTTTCGCGACTTTCCTGATAGCCGCTCCAATCGACTCGGGCACCGAAGGCCCTGTCAAGTTCCAGCCAACATGCCGTGCGATCAGCACGTGAGTGGTCTGGATTAGCGTAGATCCAGTGCTGAAATCTGTCGATCTGCGCGATCCAAGGAATTATCTTGATAATGCTCTCCAGGTGCTTACGCTTGGCACGGGCTGCATCTTTGGTGTCGTAGAAGACGTCGAGTTCGTCGGCAGCGAATAACTCCATTGTCATCGAGGCGACCTCTGCGAACTCAATCGGTGAATGTCGATATCCAACCAACGGCTCATGCTGAGTGGCGAACGCGTGAAAAGCATGGCCAGCTTCATGCAACAGGGTTTCAACGTCGCGTTGCACTCCGGCAGCGTTCATGAAGATGAACGGTCGCCGTTTTTCGTCGCGTGTCGACATGTAGCCACCAGGCGCCTTGCCCTTGCGTGACTCCAGATCTAGGTCACCTTGTGCGCGCATGCTAGCAAACAACCCCGCAAGTTCAGGGTCGAGTCGGGTGAAGATCTCCTCCACGCCTGATTCGAGCTTCTCGGTGTTTTCGAAAGGGCGTAAAGGATCGCGGCCCAGAGGGTCAACCTCGAGGTCCCAGGGGCACAACGTCTGAAATCCACCATTAGGGTCCTCCTTGCTAGTTTGAATGGCCGATTGACAACTATTTCGTTTTGATTCCTCTGCCAGCATCTCGAACTGCCGCAGGTTTAGGTCACGGTACAGAGGCACGACTATCTCGCGTACTGTCTCTTGAAAGCGCTCTGAGTCTTCGATCTTGTAATCGAAGCGCATCATCGACTTAAAAGCGTAGCTTCGATAGTCGTCGAAACCAGCGTTTGCAGCGATCTTCTGGCGCAGTTGAAGCTGCTTATCAAAGATAGAATCCATTTCGTCGCGATCCTGGAGACGCCGGGAGATCAGCAACTCCCAAGCTTCTTGGCGCACGTCGCGGTCGGTCTCTTCAAGATACTTCGCCATCTGGGGCAGAGTGTGCTCCTCGTCTTTGTATTCGACAGTCATCGCTCCAGTAATCTTCTGGTACTGCTGTGCGAGCTTTGATACCTCTGTTTGCAGCGAGATGTTTTCCTCCCGGAACAACTCGATCTCAGCCGTAACCTCACGGTCGAGCACACCGTAGCGGGCGGCGTTCAGGTCACCGCGGCTCGCACTGGCAACATATTTCGTGTTCAACGCGTAAACACAAGACTTGACTCGCGGTGCAATGTTCTCAAGAAATTCCAGGTAGGCCTGCTCCTTGTCGCTGGCGGCTGTGTCACAGCTCATTGCTATGTAGCGCTCGGAGCGTTCTTCAGATATGCAAGCCATGAGTTCGCTGTTATCCAGAAGCCACTGTTCAAGTTCCTCTGGATTGTCTATCTGTCGACCGAGAAGCACCTTGAACAATGGCTCAATGTCGTCCCAGTCACCAAGATCAGTGTCGCCCGGGACAAACGTGCGTGGAAAAGTTTCGGTAATCATGGTTCAGGCTTTCTTCTTCATGGATATGGTTTCTTTGCCTCTAGCCATCCGCCAACTCTCTATCAGATGTCGCGAGATCGAGATACTGGGCGACAAACGAAGCTCACCTGCCTCAATGCCAGCATCAACATCTTCACGAGTGAACCAGCGAGCGTCTTCAAGTTCTTGGTCATGAATACGAATATTGTCGTCGAGTGCTTGCGCGGTGAAGCCAATCATCAGTGACGAAGGAAAAGGCCAGGGCTGCGACGAGTCATAGCGAACTTCCCCCACGGAAATCCCAGCCTCTTCCTTAACTTCGCGACGGACTGCCTGCTCCAGGCTTTCGCCAGGCTCGACAAAACCTGCCAGTACGGAATACCAGGTTGCGTCCCATTTTGCCTGACGGCCCAGCAATGCGCGATTTTCATGGGTCACAAGGACGATGATCGCCGGGTCGGTGCGCGGGAAGTGTTGTTGGCTGCACTCGGCGGCGATGCACCGCCGGATAAAACCGGCTTCTAGCATCGCGGTGTGGCTGCCACACACGCCACAGTACGCATTCTGCTGGTGCCAGCGCAGCATGCCACGGGCGTAAGCAAGCAGACCACCATCGAAACGATCGAGCATCGGTCCTACGCCACGGAGACCAACAAAATCGCCGCGGCCAGCAAGCGAGCGGTACTTGGTAGCATCTTCCATGTCCGACAAGTCGAGTGCAAAGTAAGTGCGCTTCCCCGAGCAACCCAACAACACAGCCCGCCGGTGACCGTCAAGTAGAGGTGTTGTTTCATCCGATCGCAAGAAAACCGCTTTGAGGCGTCTGTCGGGCGGGACAGGAGCATCAGGCCTGCCACTGAGCCGATATTGAGTGTCGCCCTCAGCTTCCGCACGATCGACGAAGACCTTTCCGTGCCACACTGGAACGAAGAGAGTGTCCTCGCCCCTGAGTTGCTCATTTATCCAAGTCTCGTCACGCCGCTGGACCACGGCCCGGTCGATGTGCTCGCTGCCATAGAAGTGATGATGAAACATAGGGAGAGATTATCGAGAACCGCGTTCCTCTGCTGCGTTATATGGGCCATTGTTAATGGTTCGCGTGCAACGAGGGGGGCCGTCTTTAGGTAAAATGCCACACACTATGACCAAGATCTTGATGAATACCCGAGTAATTGATGTCGAGTATCTCGGAATGCCGCAGTACATTGCCTGCTGCCTTCTGGAGGGAGAGAGCCCTGCGATCATTGACCCTGGCCCAACGGTATCTTTGGGCAAGCTAGAAGAGGGGCTGCAGCAAGTCGGCTTGTCGCTTGACGATATTGGCTCAATTTTGCTTACCCACATCCACCTTGATCACGCCGGTGCAACTGGCACCATTGTCAAACGCAATCCGCGCATCAAAGTCTACGTCCACGCGGAGGGCGTTCCCCATATGATCGATCCTGAGCGGTTGCTGGTTAGCGTCGGGCGCCTCTATGGCGAACATCGGATGGACGAACTGTTTGGCGACTTTCTCCCTGTTCCCAAAGAAAACATCCAAAGTCTGTCGGGAGGAGAAAGCCTCGGTATCGCGGATCGCCAACTACAGGTCGCCTACACGCCGGGACATGCAGCACACCACGTCAGCTTTTTGGATACATCGACTGGTACCGCTTTCGTGGGTGACACAGCAGGCATCCGCATCGCCAACAACCCGCTTGTTTTGCCGGTTACGCCGCCTCCCGATATCGACCTTGAAATTTGGGAATCCAGCCTGCAGAAGATCGAAGGCTGGAAACCGGAGCGCCTGTTCGTGACTCACTTCGGGCAAGCTGAAGGGGTCGAAGAACATCTCACACGGTTCCGCGAAAACCTGCACCAATGGGCAACGGCTGTGCGCCGGGGCATCGAGAGCAATGCAACCGACGAGGAGTGCCTCGCGGAATTTACTGCGCTGGTGGACTCTGGGTTGGACGAGAAGCTCGCAGCCAACAAAGTGGCTCTGTACCAACAAGGCGGTGCACCGTGGATGTCGTGGCCTGGGCTGGCTCGCTACTGGCGCAAGAAATTGAAAGCATCATAAAAAGGCATCGTAATTGAAAATGTTTCTCAAGGATTTACGCATTCTGGTAGCTGGAATTCTCTGCATTGTTTCCACTGCTGGGTTCGTTGCAGCTACCCAATTCACAGCCTTCGAGGCAACAATCGCTGCCTTCGATGCTGAGGTGGCCGCAGCGGTAGCCGACGATGGCGCGGGTTGTGTGACGGTCGCTGTGTTTGATGGCAATGAAATCATTTGGGCCAAAGGATATGGCTGGGCGGACATTGAAAAGCGAGTCTCAGCGACCCCCAAGACCATTGGTCGCACTGGCTCGATCTCAAAGTCATTTACTGCAGTTCTAATGATGCAGCTCGCTGAACGTGGCGTCTTGGACGTGGATGACCCAGTGGGAGCCTACTTCCCTGAAGCTGATGGTTTTGCCGGCCGGCCAGCCGACGCTGTGCCAGTGACTTTTCGTATGCTAGCAAGCCACACGGCTGGCTTGATCCGCGAGCCGGAGTTGGCGGGAGCAGCGTCGGGACCGATTTACGGCTGGGAAGGCAAGATCCTCGAGTCGATCCCTCATACTAGATTCCAAACTGCACCGCTGACCGAATACTCCTACTCGAACATTGGCTACGGGGTTCTCGGACTGGCCAGTTCAAGGGCAGCGGGGGTTCCGTTCATGGAATTGGTTGCGGAACTTGTCTTCTCGCCGCTAGGAATGAGCAGTAGTGCCTTCATCATTAACACACCGCAGTTGGCCGAACGACTTTCGGTTGGCTATAGTCGCCGCCGCATCTTGGATGAGGAAACTGGGGAGGAAACCGGGATCGAAATTACGGCTGAACAGGCAACCCGAGAACATTTCGGGCGTGGGTATAAGGTGCCCAATGGCGGAATTTATTCGACGGTTCTGGACCTTGCCAAATTTGCCGCGGCGATGATGGGTGAGTCCCCAGTAGCTATCCTCTCGGATGAAAGTCGCGCCAAGATGTTTGTGCCACAAGCGCCCGCCGAAGGGTATGGCCTCGGGTTCACGATCCGCACTCATCCTGATGGCACGACAACAGTTGGCCACGGAGGGTCAGTCGCTGGATACAACGCTGGTCTGAGCTTCGAACTTGACTCAAAAATTGGTGTAGCTATGTTGCGTACGACAAGCTACAACCCTCCGATCGAGAGCCTCCTGCGCAGATTAGTCACGCAAGCTGCGAGCGAGTAACGAACCTTAGTACTTGTCGAACCCTTCAGTCAGCTCGATGTAGACGCCTGATGGATCGGTAAAAAAGGCGATCTTGAGTTCGATGCTCGGCACCTCCCGGTACGGAACGTCGAATATGATCCCGCGGGCCTCAAGCATCTTTACAAACGCCTCTAAATCATCAACTTCAAAACCGATGTGGTCGAGTGATCGGCCGCGGGTAGCCACGCGCCCTGTCCGGGAGTTCGAAAAACTGAGGTTCATCCCCGGGGCATCAGCCGTGTATCTGAGCAAGCCGCGTGCGCGTGGTTCAAGTAAGAAGAGACCAGAGTACCAATCCATCAGCTCTACGTACTGGTTCGTAAAAAAGTGGATGTGGTAAGCAGCAGCCTTTACGGGCAGTGTTGTCTCTTCCTGTAGCTCAATTTTAACTTGGTCCGGTGCCATCAGATATGCGTTTGGTGCGTCTTCGACCCCCGTGAACTCCCTCATTACTTCATACCCGGCTGCACGCCATCCTTCTAAGAACTCCTTAAGGTTGGGAACCTTGAAGCCCAAGTGGTCGAGCACACTGCCTTCCTGGTCTCCTGATGGAACCCTCTTGCTGAGAACGATCAGGGTGCCGGGCAAACGCACAGTAGTTAGTGGGCCCTTTTGCACTACGACCCCGCCGAAGTGCTCAACCCAAAGCTTCTTATGGACTTCGATGTCAGCGACATTCAGATGCAAGTGCCCGAACGTCACACCCGCTGAATTGGGTGTTGCCAACTGCCCGTGGGCTGGCAAAGCAACCAAAAAGGCCACGGCGCTAGCTAGCAAAAGCTTCATCTTCAATCCTCCTCAACTACAAACTATTCCAAACTTTATGTCCGTCCTTAACGTCTGATTAGAAATATCAAACAATGCACAATGTGATCAATAACCCATTGTTGTGGCATTGAACTTGAGGCCCAATGCAATCGAAGCCAGTGCGCCTGGCAGGAGTCGAACCTGCGGCCTTCGCATCCGGAGTGCGACGCTCTATCCTGACTGAGCTACAGGCGCAGAGTTGGCTTCGGGTGTTTGCATTCAAGGGGTGAGCGAGGGGATTTGAACCCCCAACCCCTAGGACCACAACCTAGTGCTCTACCTAATTGAGCTACGCTCACCATCAACGAAACAAGTTTACGGGGGCTTCTCAGCGCCGGTCAAACAAACAGGGGCCGACTACCCGGTTTCAGTTCCCATCCTAATCGCGATCTAGAACGCTTAGAATCGAAGGACAGGCACAACCGCGAGGGCAAACACGGCAAAGAGGAATACAATAAAGAAGTCGATTCTCTTAAGAAGGAACGTGTGGAGTAAGCATCGGAATGGCTGCGGCCCTGTGGAAAGAGGTCCAGCGAACAACAAGGAGATGCAGGCAATATGCGCAATCAGGTAGCAATCATCGGAGCAGCCATCCTCGGTGTCTTAATCATGCTGGTAACGGTTGGTCCGTCGAGTGCCCTCCCGCAGGGCGGTGGGGGTATTGCTGTCGTGGACAACGCCCGTGTGTTCGAAGAGTCGAATCAAGGCAAGCGGGCGACGCAGCAAATTCAAGCTAACGTCAATACGTGGCAGGGGCAGCTCACGGCGATTGAGACGGAGTTGCAGGGGCTAATTAACCAACGCCAGCAGCAAGCGGCAATCATGACGCCCGAAGCACAACGCAACTTGGAAGCAGATATTGAACAAAAGCAGATTGATCTGCAGAGGCTGCGCGATGACGCTCAGCGACAGGCGACAGCAACACAGAACGAGGTGCTAGGGGGTCTCGATGCTGTCATAACCCCTGTGGTTACGGCGCTGGCCTCTGAACTCGGGTACAACGTGGTGCTGAACTCGCAGACTCCCGGGTTGTTGTACTTTAATCCAGTTTCAGACATGACTGATCAGTTGATCGCCCGCCTCAATACGATGGATCAGTAGTTACCCAAAGCCAAGTTGCCATAGTTAGGGAGCAGAGCTTAGCCGGAGCAAACTGCTCGGACTGTGGGTGGAGTCGAGTTGCGCCACATTTCTCTCCATCATCTTGCTGCGCCCAGCTCTTATAAGCAGACGGAGTAGTATGTCCGTCCACTTTGCAACAGATTACGGGCGTGCTTTATAGAGTCCACGATGACCCTTGAAATAGGCTTTCTGTTCGCCATCATCGCGGTCATGATCTATTTCTTCCTGACCGAAAAATTGCCGGTTGAATTGACCGCTTTCACCGGCCTCGCACTCCTGGCACTAACAGGCTATGTGGGGCCCACTGAGGCCTTCCAAGGGTTTGCTTCACCGGCGGTGATCACAATGCTGTCGGTGTTCTTTGTGAGTACTGCGCTCCTTCGCACCGGCGTTGCGGACTCGGCAGCCGGGGCGATCCAAAAACTCGTTGGGCCACGTGAAAAGCTGCTGACCGTCTTCTTAATGCTAGTCGCTGGCCTTCTGTCAGCATTTATGAACAATGTGGCCGCTACGGCCGTGTTGATGCCAGCGGTGGCTTCTTTAGCGAAGCAGATGAGCATAGCGCCGTCTCGTTTATTTATGCCGCTGGCGTTCGGGGCCATTCTTGGCGGGACTACGACGCTTGTCGGCACTCCGGCTAACCTGTTGACAGCCCAGGTAATGGGCGCGCATGGAGTGGAACCCTTCAAGCTTTTCGACTTCGCTCCGTTTGGGATTGTGTTGTTGGCAGCTGGGATGCTCTACATGCTGACGATCGGGCAATGGTTGTTGCCCAACCGTGGCACCGGTTCGACAATGGCAACGCCGGGTGACTTAACGGAAATTTACCGGTTGCGGGAACGGTTGTTCTCGATCCGCGTACCGCAAGGATCCCCGATGGACGGCATTGCATTGCGCGACGCACGCATCGGAACGGCCCTGGGGGTCAATGTGGTTGCAATTGTTCGGGAAGGAGAAAAACAGCTTGCGCCGCCACCCGAGTTCATGATCCGGGCGGAAGACCGCCTCTTAGTTGAAGGCAGATTCTCTGACGTAGAGCATCTGATGACGGTACAAGGCCTCGAATTAGCGTACTCGAACCAAGTCGACTTGCGTGAAGCATCCGGAATCTTCACGGGTATTGTGATCCGGGTGTCGGAAAATAGCGACATTGTTGGCAAGACGGTTCAAGCGCTTCGTGTGCGGGAACGCTATGGGGTCTTGGTAGCAGCCATCTGGCGCGGCGGTGAGATCACACATGATCGGCCCGGGGGATTGCCGTTGCATGTTGGTGACGAAGTGCTGTTCGTGGGCCAGCGTGAGCAAATTGAGCAGGTGGCCGCAAGCCCAGAAACGGACGTTATTGAGATCGGCCCATCTGCTGTTGGCCGCCTCGAAGGAATTGGTTTCGAACTTAAGATCAACGCAGGATCGACAATGGCCGGGAAGAATCTGCGTGAAAGCCGAATGGGGGAGCTTGTAGGTCTGACTGTTCTGGGCGTACTTCGCTCCGGTGAACTGACCACCATTGGCCTCGATGACATTTTTGAAGCGGGTGATCGACTGCTGGTTACCGGCGAACCGTCGCGCGTGGGGAGCCTCATGGAGGTAGGTAACGTAGAACTCGGGGGGGAGGCTTCCGAAACCGAAATCGAATCCGAGTCGGTGCGTGTCGTCGAGGCTGTCGTAGCACCGCGCTCAGCCATCGCGGGACACACGCTGGAGGAACTTAACTTCCGTGAGCATTACAACCTGCAGGTGCTGGCGATTTGGCGTGAGGGAGAGCCTATCCACGAGGGGCTTGCCGACATAAGACTTCGAATCGGTGACGCGTTGCTTCTTCAAGGAAGGGCGACCAAAATCGAACTTCTAGGTCCGAATCCAGACTTCCTGATGTTGACACCGGGACTGGAAGAAGTGCGCCGCACCAAGAAGGCGCCATTCGCACTCGCTGGCCTCGGCATGATGGTGTTGTTCGTCGTGGGGGGGTATTTCCCTATCCAAGTTGCTGCATTCGCGGCCGCGGTTTTCGTCGTTCTAACCGGCGCGTTGACCATGCAAGAAGCCTACCGCGCCATAGAGTGGCGAGCGATTTTCCTCGTTGCTGCTGTACTCCCAGTTGGCGTCGCCATGGAGCGTTCAGGTGCGGCAGCTCTGATGGCCAACGGTGTTGTGGATAGCGTTGGTTCAATCGGCCCGTTTGCTGTTCTTGTTTCCCTATTGGTTTTGTCCAGTGCCCTAAGCCAGGGGCTTGATGGAGCCCCCACCGTCGTGTTGCTCGCACCGGTTGTGTTTCTTGCCGCTGAACAATTGGGTATTAGCCCAAGACCTCTGATGATGGGTGTCGGCTTGGCTGCTTCTGCTGCTTTCCTTACCCCATTCAGCCACAAAGCCAACCTGCTGGTAATGAGTGCCGGCGGTTATCGGGTTGGCGATTTCACCCGGGTCGGCAGCGCGTTGACCATCATAGTGCTCGGCTTGCTGGCGCTGATGATTCCCTGGTTGCTGCCTTTCTGAGAACCTTGTTGGAATACTGAGATGAGCTATTTCTGGATGGGGCAGATACGGAGTAAAGCAAGATAATGGCTTTCTGCGCTGACTCAGGCGAGTGCCGAACGCTTTTGGGGAAGGAGCGTTTTAGCAAGCTCCTAGACTGGCTTGATTTTTCTTTGCCGGGTGACGTAGATAGCGGTGAGATCTATTTTGTTGTCGCTTACTTAGAGCGGAGTCGCCAAGGAAACAACAGCGTACTGAAAGGATGGTTAGCGAAGGGGGGTATGGCATTGCTGGTAGAGACCCTGAGCAAAAGCCAGCGACTGGAATTAAGTGAAGCCGAGTTTCACGCAAAGGAGTTACTCAAGGAACTTGATTTGTGCGGCCCTCAAGATAAGGGCTAACCATATAAGCGATTTTGAACCGCACCACCCATGGAGGCCAACCCGTGAATCCATTGAGAATCATGACGCTCTTCACCCTGCTGGGTTTGTTAATCACGCCAGGCTTGGCGATGCCACAAGCCCCTGAAGGTCCAACTACCGTGCTGACCAACGCCAATGTGATCGATGCGACTGGCAGTCCGGTTCAGCATGGAATGACGGTCGTGATCACCGGGAACACAATTTCCTCGATCACGCGTGGCACCTACCAGCCAAACGGGAACGAGGAAAGAATCATCGACCTCGATGGTGCCTACGTCGTTCCTGGATTCTGGAACATGCATACCCACCTGACCGCGCTGCTCCCCCACAATCACTCGTTGGACGGGGCCAGCAGTGGCTCGAAGGTTATTCGTGCAGGTGTCAATGCCATGGAGGGACTGCGCCACGGCTTCACTGCGCTGCGTTCCGTCGGCGAGGAAGACTACATCGATGTGACCTGGCAACGAGCCTTTGATCAAGGCTACTTCATGGGTCCAAGGATCTTTCCCAGTGGCGAAGCGGTCTCACCGACAGCGGGCCACAGAGGCTCGACGGTCGACGGAGCCGACGGGGTGCCGGCGATCCGCAAGGCGGTGCGCAGTCGGATCCAAAATGGCGTCAGTACAATCAAGATCCATAACGTTGAGATGCTTCCTGACGAACTCGCCGCCGTTGTTGAAACCGCTCATAGTCTCGGCGTGCACGTCACGGCACACACGCGCGAACCAGCCGCTAGGGCGGCCGTTGAGGCCGGTGTCGACTCGCTCGAGCATGGCTATGGACTCGCCGATGAGACCATCGAACTCATGGCTCAAAAAGGAACTTTCTACGATCCCACGATCATCTGTAATCTGAGCGACGAGTTCATCAAAGAACGGGAGGCACGACTCGCTTCTCTCGGTTACTCCGAGGACGAACAAGCGGTTCGATTGCGAACACTAATTGCCTACGCGGACGAGCGTTCCCCAGAGCACGCGACATATCAGCGACAAGCACTAGTAAAAGCAGCTGAGGCGGGCGTCAAGTTACTCATCGGTTCCGACTCAATGCCCATAGGAGAGATCGGCTGGCTGGAAATGGAGCAATTCGTACTCTCAGGTGTGAGCGAGATGGATACGCTGATCGCAGCAACACGCAATGGGGCAGACTTGATGGGGCTGCTCGATGTACTCGGGACTGTCGAAGAAGGCAAGTTGGCTGACCTCGTAGTGTTGGCAGACAATCCGCTCGAAAATATTTCCAATATTCGAACGGTACAGATGGTTTTCAAGGATGGCATCCCTGTTGATATGGAACCGGCCCCGGGCACTTTGCGCTTCTATGATTACTTCGATACCACAGGACTTCTACAAGGGTTTTTAGGTAAATCGGAAAATGCCGCGGGCTTTACTAGGAAATACAATCCATACTCCCGCCAACAAGATTAGGAACACTGACGGTCACGACACCGCGCGGACGGAAACACCAAACGTTTAGGAGGCATCATGACTAGCTACGCTCAGAAATCCATCTCGCCGTTTTTCATCAGCGGGCAAGTTGTTCGTTGCCTTGTGCTCTTCTTTATTTTGGCGGCGGGTGGCTGCGCACCCGAGGCTGAAGAAACGTACGACGTCGTGTTGTCGGGCGGGCGTGTAATGGACCCAGCTTCCGGAATGGACGGTGTCCGCAACGTTGGTATTCGAGGCGGCAGCATCGCAATGATCAGCGACGACGAACTAGCCGGCGAACGGGTCATCGACGTTGCCGGTCTCGTAGTCGCTCCGGGCTTCATCGACTTACATGAGCACGGGCAAACCGATGAGGCGTACAGATTCATGGTCCGCGATGGTGTCACCACGGCCTTGGAGCTTGAAGTCGGCACGGGCAATATCGCCGAGTGGTACACAGCTCGCGACGGCGGGCAAGTCGTCAACTATGGCGTGAGCATAGGCCACATCCCTGTACGCATGATCGTCATGGAAGACCGCGGAGAATGGTTGCCCAGTGGACTAGCAACGACCGAGCCAGCGAGCCCAGAACAAATCGACGAAATGGCTAGGCTTATCGGTGAAGGCCTGGCCCAAGGGGCCGTTGCTGTTGGTTTTGGCATTGCTTATACACCAGCAGCGACAGTCGAAGAATTCGAAACCATGCTGCGCGTTGGGCTAGACCACGGTTCGGGGGCTCATATTCACACCCGCGGTGGGATGGAAGGCCTGGCGGAAGCCATCGCCGGCGCCCGTAACACGGGTGCATCGGTCCATGTCGTTCACTCCAATTCGAGCGGCGGGTCTAATTCCCATGAATTTCTTGAAATGATTCAGGCCGCGCGAAGTGAAGGACTGGACGTCACGACTGAGGCCTACCCTTACGAGGCAAGCGCGACGCGTATCGAGTCAGCTTTGTTTGACGACTGGGAGACATGGGATGACGAGCAGTTCGAGATTCACCAGTGGGTAGCAACAGGTGAACGTCTCAATCGAGAAAGTTTCGGTCGTTATCGTGCCGAAGGAGGCTCGATTATCAGTCATAGCCGTACGGAAGAAATGACGCTCGCCGCCATCTCTCACCCCCTAACCATGATCGCGAGCGACGGAAAATTAGAAAATGGCCGGGGACACCCACGTTCTACAGGATCCTACGCCAAAGTCCTTGGACGCTACGTCCGTGAACTTGGGGTCCTGGATCTCATGGACGCGTTGCGGCGCATGACTATCGCGCCAGCTGAGCGACTCCAGCAACGTGCCCATTCCATGACGCAAAAGGGGCGTATCCGCATGGGCTCAGACGCCGACTTGACGATCTTTAATCCCGACACGGTGATCGACCGGTCAACCTATACCGAACCTGACGTCCCCTCCGAAGGCATCGAATACGTCCTAGTCAACGGCGTCGTGGTAGTAGACGAGGGGGAGCTTGTCGAAGGCGTGCGACCGGGAAAGCCTATTCGCTCTCTTCGTTGAGAACAGCTCTGCTAGCAAGTGCCTATACAGCCTGAGCCCGGCAGGTACCGGGCTCAGGCCAAAAGTTCGATTATTCCCAGACAACCCTTAGGCTAACTAACGGGCTGTGCCCCGGCGTGACAGATTAGGGGCAACGGTCTGATCATGCCGTTCGATGTGCCTCGTTGCAGCGTTCATTTGCATGAACAAATCACGAATTTCTTCCCTGTGAGCCTCACGGATCCCGTTCCGTTCCATTCGATTAGCCCGGTAAGCCTCTTGGCTCTCGTCAGCAGAACGAACCATGAATGACATGGCCGTGGTTCCGAGTCCACCACCCCAAACAGTCACCACCATATTGTCGATCCCGTACTCGCGATTTATTTCATTCATGCGCGCCACTGCTGCACGCCATGCCGGTGCTTGGTCCCATTCCACATGGTGAATCTCGACACGTCGCCAGGGCAGCTGCCGCATGTCTTCCATAGTAAATCCCTCGGGAACATAGCTCAGGGCTGGGATGGCGTTATAAAGCTGAACCTGGCGCGTCTGCCAGGCCTTGTCCCAAAGAGCACGTTCCTCTTCGGTGAACTCTTGAAAACCAGTCTGCCTTCTTTCCGTAATAGCTGCTACCGAATGGAGCCCTTCAGGAAGCCCCGTTATACGGTACGCAACACTCATGTTTTCATTCCAAATCGACCAACCAGCGTCAGGATTGCCTTCGAACTTCTCCACTAACAACGCAAAATATTCGTTGAAAAGCGGGCGATCAATGCCTTTGAAAGTCTCGTACATCAACCCACTTATTGATGGGAAGGTCGGCTCTGCTTGCTCTTCCTGGGTTATTGCTGGGGCTGAAATACAAAGAATCGTAAAGATTAGTGCGGCGCTAAAAAATGACCTCATGGAACTTTCTCCTTTGGGAACTAAGAAACGGATTGCTGAGCCTGCGCTAAACGTCCGGGGGGTCCCCAGACAATTCGTTGGCTGGCTAACGGGCGATGACCGGGTGTGATCGGGCATAGTCGCGCATTTGATCATGCCGTTCGACGTGCCTCGTTGCAGCGTTCATTTGCACCATCAGCTCCATAAGTTCATCCATGTAAGGCTCACGGAGTTGCTGCCGCTCCGCCAGTTGAGCGTGGTCAGCCTCTCGGCTCTCGGCAGCAATACGAATCATGACTGTCATCCGCTCGGTCCCGAGTCCTCCCCCCCAGGCAGTTAGCACCATATTGTCGACCCCTGCCTCACGGTCTATTTCGTGGCGGCGGGCCAGCGCTTCACGCCATGCCGGCACTTGGTCCCATTTCAAATGGTGAAACTCAACACGGTGATAAGGCAGCTGCCGAATATCTTCCACAGTAAAACCCTCGGGAACATAGCTCAGGGCTGGCATGGCGCTATACAACTGAACCTGCCGAGTTTCCCAGGCAACCTCCCAAAGAGCACGTTGTGCATAGGTGAAGTCCTGGAAACTGGCCTGCCTCTCTTCGGTAACACCTACTACCGAATCCCATCCTTCAGGAAGTCCCGTTAGCCGATGGGCAACACTCCCATTCTCATTGAAGATCGCCCAACGCGCGTCGGTCCCTTCGTACCTCTCGACCAACATCTCAAAATATTCGTTGAAAACCGGGCGGTTAACACCTTCGTACGTCTCGTACATCATGTACGGTATTTCTTGGAATATCGGCGCCACTTCCTCTTCCTGCGTTATTCCAGGGGCTGAAATACACAGGATGGAAAAGATTAGCGCGACGCTAAAAAATGACCTCATGGAACTTCTCCCTTAAATGGAGTGAGAAACGGTTTGGCGAGCCTACGCTAAGCTTTTGCCAACAGCAAACCACTTTGGCTTAAAATACGGCACCTGCTTTAAATGCGTTAAAAAAAGGGGAGCAGTAAGGTTAAATCTTCTTGAATTGTGGGTGCCGTTAGGAAAACAGGAGTCCATGAAGAGATGAGTGAGAAAGGTTTTCGATGGGGGGCATTTTTCCTCTACATGATCCTTGGTCTGGTTGCTCTGGCCTTTGGTCAGGCTGTTTATGCCGTTTATTTGATGCTGTCCCGTTAGACATGGGGCGACTGAGGAGAATCAAAAGCATGGAGGAAGCCGCCGATGAATAAATCGATCGCTATGGAATCTAGACTGGATAAATTGGAGCAAGACAATCGACGCTTAAAGTTGGCCCTTGGCTTGTTGCTGTTGGTACTGGCAGCGATTCCATTAGCAGGTGCTGCGATGCCTCAACAGACACCGGAGATGATTACGGCGCAAGGTTTTTACGTGATCGACGAGAACGGCACCAGGCGTGCTGGTATGAACGCAGCCGGCATAGCCTACTGGGACTATAACGGCGCGCCTCGCGTCATGATGCACACCGATGGGATCCGCTACAACGACGAAAACGGGAGTGTAATTTGGAGTACACCGCCGCGCTAACCAGCCGTGAGGCCTCCCGTTATTATCACTCCGCATTACCGAACTTCGTTTATGTCTCAAACGACAAGGGCCAAAGCAGCGAAGTCCAAAGCCCCGAATTGTCAACGCTGATTGATCGTCTCGTTAACGCAGCCCATCCGGTCGGCGGGTAAAACAAAACGGCTGCATTCGGAGCTTGCCTCCCCCCACCTCCCGTTTAAAGGCCCCTTCCTTAATTGGGTTTTTATTTCTTGTTTTTCTAGTCTGCGCTTGCGCCGCTTGGGGTAGAGCGAATTGGGTGCATTAACCGTGACGCTCGGCGGTGTGGTTAGTTAAACTCCGAGACGGAAAGGACAGACTATGAATAAAAATACGGTTCTGTGGGTAGTTGCGGGGTTTGTGATTGCGTTGGTGCTGGCTCGGATTCTCGGTTTTGAGATTAACCCGTTTCAAGTTGCCTTCTAGGGAATAGCCATGACGAAACCCACTACGTTCCAGGCGTTACTTATCGGGGCAGCGTTGGCTGGTTTTACGATTGCTGTGATTGAGTATTTCGGTTTGGACGTTTACCTGTTTTAGGCAACAGCTATATAGCTATTATGATGGCCAACGCATGAAAGAGCTTGAGCGCATTAAAGTCGAACGGCAAGAAGAATTTGCTAGGCGGAAGAGTCGGGCGGCACGCTACCTGACGAACCCCGAAAGGCCAAAGACTAATCCCCTGGATAAGCACCCAACCGCCGCGATGTACAACGCGGGTAAGAGCTTGAAGGACCACACATGGAGAATCCTTAAAAAAGAGCGGGATGTGGTTCAGTTCTTAGCGTGGGCGGTGCTTCTATACATCATTGTTTTAAATTTTTTTTGAGAGCCGGGAACCGGTATGTATATATAGGTACCGCGCGCCGGGAGCGATAGGGGGATACGCGCTCTACGAGGGGCGATTCTCCAGCTGCCTCTGGGTACCATAAGTCCAGCCAAAGTTCAGCCATCTGGAGAAAACCAGCATTTGCCGTGTTAGCGCGTATGCCGCGAACGCCTATAAATAAAGGTCTTGGGGCCAGGTTGCCGACTTAATACTTTTCTTACGTGACTTATCATTCCAGAGGAAGTTTCGGCGATGCCTATTCTTCGGTTTTTCGGTTCGGCTTTTTCAAACTGGTTCCAGTTGTTCTTGCTTCTCTGCCTAATTGTGGCGGGTTTGATCTGGTGGCGATCTCGACGTAAATAGAGGTGTGCACGATGTGTGCGAATTGGTTCATTTGGCAGCTACCTGATGGGTGATTGAGTGCAGAAGGTGATCTATCCGGCAGTCGGTGGCGTCGACACCATCCGAATCGTCGAGGTTGCTGATCCTGTGGCCGGCCCTGGCGAAGTCAGGATTAGGGTACATAGAGCAGGAATCAACTTCGCGGATTTGATGATGCGCCAGGGGCTGTACGGCTCGAACCCAGACTACCCATTCACCCCCGGCTACGAGGCGGCAGGCGAAATTATGGATGTAGGCAAGGGGGTCGAGGGGATCAGCCCTGGGGACCGAGTGCTTGCCCTAACGGCTTTCGGCGGCTACTCCGAGCAAGTTGTGCTAAACACCAAGAGGGTGATCTCTCTGCCAGACTCAATGTCCTTTGACCAAGCAGCGGCCATTCCAGTCACCTATGGCACAGCCTTCCACATGCTGGTCTACTTAGGGAACCTTTCGGAAGGCGAAACAGTGCTCATCCACCACGCAGCCGGCGGCGTAGGCACCGCAGTAGCTCAGCTATGTAAAGCATATGGAGCCTCTCTGGTCTTGGGAACTGCGTCCGCTCCAAAGCGTGAGTTTGTTGAGTCACTCGGCATGCGCTTCGTAGATCGGGAGGCCGAGGACTTCGTCGAGGTCTGCAAGAGCAAGACAGGAGGGAAGGGTGTCCACCACGCAATTGACCCAGTCGGCGGCATTCACGTGATGCGCTCTTACAAAGCACTGCGCCGGGGCGGCAAGTTGTACTTCTTCGGCGCATCTTCTGCAGTTAAGGGAGACAAGCGTTCGATACTCGCTGCTTTCAAGATGTGGAGATCAACACCGCGCTTCAACCCTCTAAAGATGATGAGTTCAAACAAGGCCGTGTTTGGCGTCCACATGGGACTGCTGGACGACGAGTCTGTGTTCAGCGGTCACCTGGAGAATCTTTCTGGCATGCTGCTCAAGGGGCAGATCGATCCGATCATCGACTCCGTATGGCGCTTCGAGCAGGTTGCTAAGGCGCAGATGCACATCCACAACCGCGGCAACCGGGGTAAGGTGCTGTTGGATTTTTCGCCTCAGTGATCACAGACTAAGTTGTCAGCCTACTCAACCTCGCCCATCTGATCTGCCTCGAGACGGATCCCAGCTAGGCCTACAGCAACGCTGTGACCGAGCAGCTGCCCGAGAAGAATCCCAGCTGCTCGGACTCCGATAGGAACTCCGCCGAGAGCGCCGTTCATTGGCGCCCACAGCGTCTCCACCCGGGCCCATACGCTCTCTTAAGCGAGCGATCCTAGCTCTGCCCTGTTCTGCTGTTATCTCACCAGCTCCGATGGCAGCTCGGATCTCTCCAGCCATTGCCCGTGCCCTGTTGGCTCCCGGTCGTTGCTCAGCGGCGGGCGCTGGGCCCATACGCTTTCTTAAGCGAGCCATCCTAGCTCTGCCCTGTTCTGCTGTTATCTCACCAGCTCCAATGGCAGCTCGGATCTCTCCAGCCATTGCCCGCGCCCTGTTGGCTCCCGGTCGTTGCTCAGCCTCAGCGGCTGGCGCCTGGCCCATACGCTCTCTTAAGCGAGCCATCCTAGCTCTGCCCTGTTCTGCTGTTATCTCACCAGCTCCGATGGCAGCTCGGATCTCTCCAACCATTGCCCTTGCTCTGTTGGCTCCCGGTCTTTCCTGGACCGCAGCATCGGCCTGGGGCTGAGAAATCGCCAAGGACGGCAACGCTAACAGAGCCGCCAGCCCTAATAGCACTGAAAACTTAACTAAACCGTGTTGCATATCATCCTCCTTAACCAGGTGCACCATTTTTCGTTTATGGTCTGGTACATAATTAGCATTTGCGGTGAGATTCTAATGCTCCAGTGCTGATCTTGTCTCTCAATTAAAGCCTAAGAAACGTAAAGATTTGTCAGAAGAAATTCTTCGCCACTTTTGCTCATAAATCGTTCCGAGCGTTATGCGGAGCTGACAACAAATCGGAAGGAATTCAATATGAGGAAGAAAAAGTTCTGTGTCGTGATGGCAATCTACGCGATTGCTTTGTCCGCGGCGGCTGACGCTATCGGCAACGGACGTTACCAGGCGGGCGGCCCCCCGGGGCAAATTGCCCTAACTCATGGCAACGTCATCGATGTCCGTAGTGGAGAGATCTTGCCGGACGTTACCGTTCTCTTAAGTGGTGGCGTCATCAGCGAAGTTGGAGCCGGCAACATACCTCCCGGTTATCAGGAAATCGATCTTGGCGGAGCCTATCTGTTGCCGGGCCTCCTGGACGCCCACACCCACTTGGACAGCCGGTCGGAGGCAAGGCGCGCCCTGGAGTCTGGAGTAACGACCGTGCGCAGTGCGAGCGTCGGTTCCTATAAAGACGTTGCGCTTCGGGAGTTAGTACGTGAAGGCTACATAGAAGGTCCCGATGTGCTCGCTGCCGGTGTTTTCATCACCCCAGAGCTGGGGGAGAGCGTGCTAGCGGATCCGGCCTTAGGAGAGCTCATTAACGGCGTCAACACACCTGAAGACCTCCGGGAGCTTGTTCGTATCAACCTGTCGCACGGAGTCGACTTCATCAAAACGAGGGGTACTGAACGAGCAGGCTTGCCGGACACCGATCCCCGTAAACAAACCTATACCGAGGAGCAACTGCGGGTGATCGTCGAAACGGCTGCGGCACGCGACGTGCCTATCGAGGCGCATGCTCATGGGGACGAAGGGGGCCGCGCCGCCGTACTAGCCGGCGTGCGTAGCATCGAGCACGGAACGTACCTGTCCGATGACACGCTTGAGCTGATGAGAGAGCGGGGCACTTTTCTCGTGCCAACCTACCGCACGGTAGTCGATCTGATCGAGCCAGGGGGAGATTACGATGACCCGGTCCTTATGGTCCGCGGCATGCACATGCTGCCACGCGTAGCGCAAACGATACGCCGGGCGCGCGAGATCGGTGTCAAGGTAGTCACCGGCGCCGATACCAGCTACGGGCCAATGAGCGTCACTCGTATCTCCCACGAGATCGCTGCCTTTGTGGAACTTGGCATGTCGCCACTTGAGGCAATTCAGAGTGCCACCCTTGTGGCAGCGGAGCTATTTCGTATAGAAAGCCGCACGGGAGCTGTCGAACCTGGTCTCGAAGCGGACCTGATTGTGGTCCAGGGCAACCCACTCGAAGACATAGTTGCCCTACAGGACGTCGTTGTCGTGATCAGTAACGGCCGCGTGGCGATGAACCGGCTGCCGTTTGCAATCGAGCAGTAATCCGGACCAAACTGGTTCGTCAAAATCGACGCTGGCTCGAGTAATTGGGCTCGAATAGCTACGTTTTGAAATTCGGCAGATCTTTCTAATCCCTGTAGAATAAGGCTTTGCGACATTGGTGGGCCGCTAGCTCAATTGGCAGAGCAACAGACTCTTAATCTGTAGGTTCTAGGTTCGATTCCTAGGCGGCTCACTACCGACTTTTCCGGCGAGGAGGCGTCGTTCACGCTGGAATTGAGCACTGTGCCAATCCAGTGCTCCTTGAGTTTTGCGAAAGTGGCGGAATTGGCAGACGCGCTGGCCTTAGGAGCCAGTGGGCTAACGCCCGTGTGGGTTCGAGTCCCACCTTTCGCACCAATCTGACCAACCAGAAATGGAACTTGCAGGATGAATCACGATCATCACGACCACGACCACGACCACGACCACGACCATGACCATGATCACGACCATGATCATCCGAACGTAGAACACGAGGCCGAGGTCGACCAGGTTGGCTCGCGCGTCACAATGAAAATCATGATCTCGGCGGAGGAAGCCTCTTCAAACATCGATGAGGTGAGCAAAATTTTCCAGGAGCGCGCCAAAATGCAAGGGTTTCGGCGTGGCAAGGCCCCCATAAACATGATCCGGCAACGCTATCGCGACGAGATCCGCGAAAACGTTTTGGACCAGTTAATCCCCCTGCACGTCGGCAACGAGATCAAGGCACGAGGGCTCAAGCCGATCCACAACCCTATGCTTGAGGACGTCAATTTTGAGCCCGGGCACCCGTTAACATTCACCGCAAAGTTTGATGTACAGCCCGAGGTTGAGATTGCCGGGTACAAAAACTTGGCGGCCTCTAAAACCATCCGGCTGGTGGAAGACAAAGCTGTCGATAGTGCAGTCAGCAACATGCGGGAGCAAGCTGCCAAACTCGAATCGGTTGAAGACGGCGGCATACTGGCCGGCGACTACGCCATCGTTAAAATCGCCCTGTTCCCCCGCGACGGCAAGGGCAAGAAGCTTGCCGAGGAAGAACGCTTTGTTCATGTCGGTGAAGAACGTTCGATCCCTTCGCTTAACACACAGCTTGAAGAGCTCAAAAAAGGCGATACGCGCAAGTTCGTCACAAAATTAGGCGAGAGTTACCCGAACGACCTTCTAGCAGACAAGGAAGTTACCTGCCGAGTGGAAGTACAGGAAATCAAGCGCCGGCATCTGCCCACAGTTGACAATGACCTTGCCCGCGACCTCGGCTTCGCTGACCTCAGCGAGCTGCGCGAGAAGACGAAAGAGAACTACGCTGCACACTTGGAAGAAGACGCCCAACGAGATGTCGCCCGCCAGCTCATGGACCAGGTGATTGCTGCTAACCCAGTGGACCCACCAGAATCACTCGTCGAAGCTCGCCTTGATCATTCCATGCAGCGAGCTGCTGAGGATCTCGCCCGGCAGGGTGTTGATCCCGGCCACAGTGTGGACTGGGCGGCCTATCGAGCAGAGAACGAGCCACATGCAAAGCGGGCCGTGACCGAAGAAATTCTGTTCGATGCCATCGTCAATGCTGAGGGAATTGAAATTGAAGATGCTGAGGTCCTCGTTGAGATTGAAAATCACCAGGAGGGACAGCCTGAGGGCACCGCTGCAAGCGTGGCACAACGGATGCGTCAAGATGGCTCGTTCGATGGTCTCAGGCTTGCCATGCTACGACGTCGAGCTTTAGACCTCGTCAAAAGCCATGCTACGATCGAGACTGTGGAAGCGGGCCCTGAGTCGACCACAGAGAACGACAGCTAGAAAACAGCCTGTTCCACCCCTTATTTTCTCTCACTACATACGGACCCCCCACCATGCCCCTGATCCCAATGGTCGTCGAGCAAACCGCTCGTGGTGAACGTGCGTATGACATCTATTCGCGCCTGCTGAAGGACAACATCATCTTCGTTGGCAGTGCCATAGACGACGATGTGGCCAACTTGGTGATCGCCCAGCTACTGTTTCTTGAGGCCGAAGATCCTGAAAAAGACATACAGCTGTACATCAACAGCCCCGGGGGATCAGTAACCAGTGGGCTCGCCATCCTCGACACCATGCGTTATATCCGGCCGAACGTGTCAACTCTGTGCATCGGCCAAGCAATGAGCATGGCCGCGGTGCTCTTGGCCGCAGGTGAGAAGGGGAAGCGGCTGGCCCTACCGAATTCACGCATCATGCTGCATCAGCCTCATGGCGGTATTCAGGGAACTGCTTCAGATATCGAAATTCACACAAGAGAAATCTTGCGTTTACGTGAACGTATTATCACTCTGCTAGCCTCTTACACGGGCAAATCACCGGAAGAAATCAACATTGACGCCGACCGGGATTTCGTCTTGACGGCGCAAGAAGCCGTTAAATATGGAATTGTTGATCAAGTGATCACGGAGCATTCAGCTACCACGGAGGTACAAGGCGGCTAGCGCCAGCGAGCGCTAACCACGTTAGGTAACGAGATGGGTCGAAGTACAACGAACGGATCTTCTTTGCGCTGCTCCTTTTGTTCTAAGAGCCAAAGTGAAGTCCGCAAGCTCATCGCTGGACCACATGTCTACATCTGTGATGAGTGCATCGAGATCTGCATGGACATCATTGACGAAGAGATCAATGTTGCGGAACGAGAAGGTCAACTCAACCTCCCTACCCCTCCCGAGATCAAATCGTTTCTTGACACCTATGTCATTGGGCAAGACGATGCCAAGAAGCGCCTCGCGGTGGCTGTATACAATCACTATCGGCGCTCCGAGCTGCTTCAGCATCGAAAACGCGATGATGTGGAACTCTCCAAAAGCAACATCCTTCTGATTGGCTCGACCGGGACTGGCAAGACACTGCTCGCTCAGACGCTTGCGCGTTTCCTTGAGGTGCCGTTCACAATCGCCGATGCAACCACGCTGACCGAAGCAGGATACGTAGGTGAAGACGTCGAGAACATTATCCTGAAGCTTTTCCAGGCATCGGGATACGACAAGGAAAAAACCGAGCGCGGCATAATCTACATCGATGAAATCGACAAAATCGCCCGCAAGGATGAAAATCCGTCGATCACTCGAGACGTCTCCGGTGAAGGTGTGCAACAAGCGCTCTTGAAAATACTAGAGGGAGTGCAGGCTAACGTTCCGCCCCAGGGCGGTCGTAAGCATCCGCACCAGGAATTCTTCCAGATTGACACCACCAACATTCTGTTCATCGTCGGTGGAGCATTTGTGGGTCTGGAGAAGATCATCCGCAACCGTACCGGCAAACAGGAGCTCGGGTTCACGCCCCACCTCGAGGTCAGCAACCGCAAGGAAAACGACGTGCTGCCAATGGCGGAAACAACCGATTTGATTCACTACGGTTTGATTCCGGAGTTCGTTGGCCGTCTCCCGGTAATGGCAACGCTACGAGATCTTGGCAAGGAAGATCTCGTCACTATCCTCGCCCAACCCAAGAATGCCCTGACGAAACAGTATGAGAGGATGTTCGAGTTTGAAGATGTCACCTTGACCTTCACAGACGATGCCCTTGAGGCAATCGCGGAACGCGCCATGGCTCGTGGCATCGGTGCACGCGGGCTACGTGCCATCATGGAAGACTTTATGCTCGAAATCATGTACAAGCTTCCCGGGGAGACCGAGGTTAAAGAATGCGTCGTTAGTCGCAAGGTTGTTGAGAACGAGGTCGACCCACTCGCGGTAATGCGAAAGGCTGGTTAGCTAGTCGTGACGGCTCCACGATCCAGGAGTTCGCGAAACACACTGAGTCGCTAAAGTCATTGCGACTCCTACCAGACAAGGATAAAATTCTTTTCATCGAAGTTCCCCCCGTAGTTTTCTCTCGAGATCCCTGAACCAAACAGGTATTCGTATGTCCAAGCGAACCCAAGGCGAGTATCAGACGCTGCCGCTTCTACCACTGCGGGACGTCGTTATCTTTCCCGGGATGATGATGCCATTCGTGGTAGGCCGGGCCCGGTCGGTAGCCGCCTTGGAACGAGCCATGGAATCAGGCAAGCGCCTGTTTCTCGCCGCTCAACGCGATGCTGAGATCGACGATCCCGAGGCCACCGAGGTTTACGGTGTGGGAACGATCGCGATGATCGTACAAAGCCTGAAGCAACCCAATGGCAACATCCGCGTACTTGTCGAAGGCGTACAACGTGCACAAGCTATCGAGTTTACGGAAGAAGACACATTTCACGAGGTCGTAGTAAAACCACTAGTTTCCGCGGAAGCGGCCCCTGGGGTTCACACCAAAACCAAGGGGCTCACGCGCCTGTTTGAAAAATACGTCAAGTTGGCAGCCAACCTGCCTCATGAGGCAATGCTAGCCGCGGTAAAAAAAGACGACCCGGGTCGCCTCGCGGACACCATCGCCGCTCACCTGGACGTCGATCTGCCGGCCAAGCAAGACCTGCTAGAGATTGTTGACATCGAAGACCGCCTCGACAAGCTCGTCGAAGCTGTCACGTTCGAGATCGAGAAGCTGCGCGTCGACAAGAAGATCCAGGGTCAGGTTAAGAAACAAATGGAGCAGGCCCAGAAGGAGTACTACCTCAACGAGAAAATGAAGGCGATCCAGCGCGAGCTCGGGAGCAAAGACGGCAAAGGATCAGAGGTCGACCAATTGCGAGTAAAAATCGCTAAGTCGGGCATGCCAACGGATGTCATGGAAAAAGCCGAGCAGGAGCTTGAGCGCCTAGAGACAATGCCGCCGATGTCGGCCGAAGCAACAGTGTCGCGAAATTATGTCGATTGGCTCGTCTCGGTTCCCTGGTTCCGGCGCACAAGAGAAAACAACGACCTTAGCCTTGCCGCCAAAATCCTCGACGAAGACCATTACGGTCTTGAGAAGATTAAGGAGCGCATCGTCGAATTTCTCGCGGTGCGTCAGCTTGTTGACCAAATGAAAGGCTCGATACTTTGCTTTGTAGGCGCTCCAGGGGTCGGCAAATCTTCCCTCGGCCGCTCGATCGCGCGTGCAACAGGCCGCGAGTTTGTTCGTTTATCAGTAGGCGGGGTCCGTGATGAAGCCGAGGTCCGCGGCCACCGCCGAACCTATATCGGTGCTTTCCCGGGCCAGATCATGCAACGCATGAAGGCGGCTGGTGTTATCAATCCAGTCTTCCTGCTCGATGAAGTTGACAAGATGGGCATGGACTTCCGAGGTGATCCATCGTCGGCACTCATGGAAGTTCTTGATCCCGAACAAAACAATCAGTTCGTTGATCACTACCTAGATGCCGAGTACGACCTCTCGCATGTCATGTTCATCGCAACAGCAAATGTTTTACACACCATTCCGGCACCCTTACAGGACCGCATGGAAATCATCCGACTCTCGGGGTACACGGAAACTGAAAAGATGCAGATCGCCCGGCGTCATTTGATTAACAAGCAGATTGCCTATCATGGTCTGTGCGAGAACCAGCTTGAGATTACCGACAATGCCCTTGGCCGAATTATCGGCGAATACACGCGCGAGGCTGGTGTTCGGGCACTCGAACGAATGGTCGCGCGGGTCGCACGCAAGGGCGCACGCAAGCTTGTCGACCAATACTCAGCTGAGATCACCAAGGTCGTCGAAGCAATTGCAGCCGCCGAAGAGGAAGAACGTGCACTCGCGACGCTCACTGACGAAGCCAATGCGCAAGAATTGACCGACGCGGAGGCAGCAGAGAAGGTGGATCCGGCACTCGACAAGCTTAAGGCCGACGACGTGGTCGACGATGGCGACGAAGAAGGCACCTTTGAGGATGATGACCTCAGCAGTGACTTCGACATAGAGAACATTGAAAATTTCAACCTCGATGATATCGATATGAGCGGCTTCGACAATGATGAAGAGGAAGAACTCGAAGCTGTAATCGAGGCACGCAATCCTATGGAACGGGTCATGCCTAAGCGCACCGCGCTAGCTGACGCAATTCCCGAAGATGCCAACCTCGTTGTCAACGCTGATAAGCTCGAGGAATACCTCGGCGTGCCGCGCTTCAAAAAGCGTCAGAAGGAAGAGGCGTCCGAGGTTGGCCTTGTGGCGGGCCTGGCTTGGACCGAACGTGGCGGGGAGATCCTTGCCACCGAGGCAACGCTGATGCCCGGAAAGGGCAAGTTGGCGCTCACCGGCCAGCTCGGGGACGTAATGCAAGAATCAGGGCAGGCAGCTCTATCGTATGTGCGCTCACGAGCCAGCACATTCAACCTCGAAAAAGACTTTCACCAAAACTACGATATTCACTTGCACGTCCCGGAAGGAGCCATTCCAAAGGACGGGCCTTCGGCTGGAATTACGCTAGCGACCGCGATTGTTTCGGCGCTAACCAGAGTGCCGGTCAGCCACGACGTCGCCATGACGGGCGAGATTACGTTGCGCGGGAAGGTACTGCCAATTGGTGGCTTGAAGGAAAAGGTTCTCGCTGCTCACCGGGCTGGCTTAACTCAAGTGATCATGCCTTCAGAAAACGAAAAAGACCTCCAGGACGTACCTGACGAAGTATTGCAAGATCTGACAATCCACTTCGTTGACACTATGGACGAAGTGTTGCGTCTCGCACTCGTGTCACCTCTGGCGCCCGCGTCAGACGACGAAGAGGGAGAACTGCCGCCCGGTGGGCAGCAGCCCGATGGAAGTGTCCAACAACCCCCTCTGACCCACTAGTCACTCCGCTGTAACGAACACAAGAAGCCATTTGACAGTTTCGTGGATGCCGCTTCGCCCAATAGCTCGACCCTTCCTGGGTCTTTCAAAATTCGTGAAAATCCACAACATCGAACGCACACTACGTACCCGAAATGCGGGACATTATCCCGACGAATACCTTCCGGAAATCGCTTTCATCGGAAGATCAAACGTCGGTAAATCAAGCCTTATTAACTCGCTGCTGTCACGCAAAAAACTAGCAGCGACGAGTCGCACACCGGGCAAAACACGGGCGATTGATTGGTTTCGGATCGACCGCGGTGGCAGAGCGAATTGTTTTTTTGTTGACCTTCCTGGCTACGGCTTTGCCAAGGTACCCCAAAAAGTTCGCGAAGAAGCTTGGGCTCGATTAATTGACACTTACCTCGAGTCAGACAGGCCACTGGTTTTAGCGTTACAACTGCTGGATATGCGGCGCCTTGGCCCCACCAAACTAGATGAACAAATGATCACGTGGTTACGTCAAACTCGTTTGCCGCACGCGTTCATTCTTACCAAGGCTGACAAGCTTAAGCGAAGCAACAAGTTGGGAGCGATGAAAAAATTTGAAGTTAGTTTAAAAAATGCCGACGACTATCCTTTGATTTCCTACTCTGCCGTGACGGGCGAAGGGAAAAACGAGCTCTGGTCATTAATCAATCAGTCCATCGCTCAAACTCAGTAACACTCAACCACTCACCTGCCGGGTGAGAGTTTAGAAAGAATATGAGCAACGAATCTGCAGTCTTGGTACCACCGGCAACGAGCCGGATATGGGAACTGGGAGAGTTGCGGGGATCCAGCGTTAATTTTCTGCGCAGCATTGCCGAGAAACTCGGAATCAGTGCCTCCAGCGAGACACGCAAGGCTGATCTGGTCTATCAGATCCTGCAAACGCAGATGGAACAATCAGATTCACTAAACACCGAGGGTCTTCTTGAGATTCTTCCCGAAGGCTTTGGCTTCCTACGAAACGCCTCAAGAAACTATCTCCCAGAGCATAGTGACGTGTACATCTCCCCCTCACAGATCCGAAGATTCGACCTGAGAACCGGCGACACTCTGGCCGGGCAGATCCGACCACCTAAAAATGGCGAACGTTACTTCGCCATGATCAAGATTGAATCCATCAATCAAGGAATGCCTGGGGAGATAGAGCGCAAGTCATTTTATGAGAGTTTCACACCGCTGCACCCCGAGGAGCGCTTCGACCTTGAAACCCGCGGTGGTGACCTCTCCGCTCGTATACTGGACATGCTTTGCCCCATCGGGAAGGGACAGCGCGCCCTAATTGTGTCACCACCTCGCGCAGGCAAGACGGTGTTATTACAGTCTCTGGCACAATCCATTAAAAGGAGTCATCCCGAAATCGATCTAATCGTTTTGTTAATTGGAGAACGCCCCGAAGAAGTCACGGAGATGCAGCGATCAATTGATGGTGAGGTAATCGGCGCTACCTTTGACGAACCCGCTGAGTCGCACACAAAGGTTGCTGAACTGGTGCAGGAAAAAGCAAAGCGGCTGGTGGAACAGGGGAACGACGTAGTAATACTGCTTGATTCAATCACCCGGCTGGCACGCGCCTACAACACCACCTGTCCGCAATCGGGGAAAGTATTATCAGGTGGAGTCGATGCCAACGCCCTCCACAAGCCGAAGCGCTTCTTCGGCGCTGCGCGCAACATCGAAGACGGTGGCAGCCTAACTATCATCGCTACTGCGCTAATCGACACTGGCTCTCGGATGGACGATGTCATCTTTGAGGAATTCAAAGGCACCGGGAACTCTGAGGTCGTACTCAGCCGTATGCTCGCCGAACGGCGTATATGGCCCGCCATTGACATCAACCGATCTGGCACGCGCAAAGAAGAATTGCTGTTTCCACCGGAAAAACTGAATAAAATCTGGGTATTGCGTAAGGTGTTACAACCCCTTGGTCCGGCTGAAGCTATGCAGCTTCTAATCGACAAGGTTGGCAAAGTCGACAGCAACGACGAATTTCTTGCCGCAATGAACACCTCGGAGTAAGTAAATAAAAAGGAGTCCAAAATGAAGCCTGACATCCATCCGGAATACCATGACGTTATGGTTATATGTGCTTGCGGGAATTCATTCCAAACACGCTCGACGAAATCTGATTTACGACTCGAAGTCTGCAACGAATGTCACCCGTTCTTCACGGGCAAACAGCGTCTGCTCGATTCAGCCGGCCGCGTTGAGAAGTTCCAACGAAAGTATGAAGGCTTCTACGCGGAACAGGACACGATCAAAGCGGAATTGGAAGCCAAGGCAGCCAAAAAAGATGCCGAGCTAGCTGCGGCCGCCCTCAAAGCCGAGGAGGAGGAGGCCCGCGCTGCTGCCATAGCTGAAAACATTGCGAAAGCGGGTGCCGCTGATGATGTTCCCGACGACACGGCGGCGGCGGAGGCCAAGAACGAGAACCCCGAGGAAGAAACCATCAACTAACCAGTCGGAGTCGCGCCCCTAGGGGCCTATCGGCCTCCTGGAATAGCGCTCCGGAGCTTCCCATGAACGCCACCGTCATCTCGCGGCTCGAAGATATCAAGATCAAATTCGCCGAGCTGAACGAAGAGATCGCCAAGCCTGAGGTTATCCAGGACGCTATCCTTTATCGCAGGCTCACCAAGCATCACGCCGATTTGCGCCAGGTTGTCGAAGCCTACCAAGGCCTTCAAGAGGTCGATAGAGAAATAGCCGGCGCCAAAGACCTGCTCAATGAGTCTGACCCTGAGATGCAGGCAATGGCTGAGAAAGAGCTCGCCCTTCTAAAGGAACAAAAGGAGGGCCTGGAGGGGCAGCTCATGAGGCTTCTGTTGCCTAAGGACCCAAATGACGAACGCAATGTCGTGCTTGAAGTGCGTGCGGGCACAGGGGGGGACGAAGCCGCACTTTTCGCGGCCGAGATTTTCCGAATGTACCAGCGCTTCGCCGAAAGCAAGCGTTGGAACGTTGAAGTCCTCGACGAAAGTTTCACGGGAACCGGTGGACTTAAAGAGGTCAACGCTCTTATAGAAGGGGCCGGAGCCTACAGCCAGCTCAAGTATGAGAGCGGCGTCCACCGCGTGCAGCGTGTTCCAGAAACTGAGGCTTCGGGGCGTATCCACACTTCTGCGATTACTGTCGCCGTGTTGCCAGAAGCAGAAGACGTCGAGATCCAAATAGAAGAGAGTGACTTGCGTGTCGACACGTTCTGCGCCTCAGGTCCCGGGGGCCAGGGTGTCAACACAACCTATTCGGCGGTACGCCTAATTCACGAGCCCACGGGCCTGGTGGTGCAGTGTCAGGACGAGCGTTCATGGCACAAGAATAAGGCGAAGGCTCTGCGTGTTCTCAAGGCACGCCTCTACGATTTGAAGCTTCAAGAGCAACACGAGGCCATCGCGGAAGAGCGCCGCGGGATGGTGGGTTCCGGAGATCGCTCGGAGAAAATTCGCACCTACAACTTTCCTCAAAGTCGTGTCACCGACCACCGCATTAACTTCACCAGTCACCAGATCGACTCTATTCTGAGCGGTAGCATCCAGGCTCTCGTTGACGAACTCGCCTCACATTATGAGACGGAACGGCTTAAGCAAGAGCTTTCGGCTGAAGCTGTCTGAGGCCAACCGTGCCCAACCACTCGAGCAAGGACACAACGCAACTGCTCACCCGACCTGCGACTGTAGGTTCCGCGCTACATGAAGCCGAACAAAGTCTGGAGTCTGCTGGTATCGAAGGGGCTCGGCTCGAAGCCACTCTGCTGCTAGGTCATGTCCTTGGTTACTCGCGTGCCCAGCTGTTGGCGACACTCTTAGATCCCTTGACAGAAGATCAGGTTTCCAGCTTCTTTGAACTCACTACCCGCCGTGCCAACCGCGAACCTCTTCAGTACCTCCGAGGCCGTGCCTCGTTTCTCGACTTTGAACTTGAGGTGCACCCAGGGGTATTTATCCCTCGCCCAGAAACCGAGCGGGTTGTTGAGCACACACTTAAGTTCTGGGACCCGACTGCGGGCTGGGCAATCGATGTCGGCACAGGAAGCGGCGCGATCGCTATCGGCCTGGCACGAGAGAATCCCAGGGGCCGTATCCTTGCGGTTGACCAATCTCCAATTGCGTTGGACGCTGCTGCTGGTAATGCTGCCCGGCTTGGGGTTCATGACCGTATTACCTTCGTGCAGGCTGACTTCCTGCGAGCACTCTCTCTTTCAAACAGCAACATCGGCATCATTGTCTCGAATCCTCCATATGTTGCCAATAACGACGAAGTCGATCCGGAAGTGCGCTACCACGAGCCACAGAAAGCTTGGGCGTCCGGTCCCAGCGGCATGGAGGCTTACGAACGCATCATCCCTGAGTCTGCTGCCTTGTTGAGCTCTCGACGGTATTTGATTCTGGAGCTTGGCTACGGCCAGGAAAAAGCGGTTCGTAGGCTGATTCGGGAGTCGGGTGGTTGGGCGAAACCCCACGTCCTAGCAGACTTGAATAATATTCCGCGAGTACTAGCGGTTTGCAGGGAACGGCATCCTTGATTCCCTGCCGGTCTATCCGCAACACCCATGGCAGTCATCACTGCCTGTAACTTCAGTTGATTGCGTACGGTTCGCTGAGTTCGAAGTCAGCGATCTGCGCCTCAAAGGACTCGCCGCCTTCAGTTACCATTGTGTACGTGCCTCGCATGAAACCAAAGGCCGTCCGCAAGGGGCACCCGGAGGTGTACTTGAAGGACTGGCCAGGCTCCAGTACCGGTTGCTCGCCAACAACGCCAGGGCCTTGAACTTCTTGGACCTGACCGTCGCCGTCAGTAATGATCCAGTGGCGGTTTAACAACCGCACCGTTTCGTTGCCCTCATTGCTAATCGTGACAGTGTAGAGAAAGAACCAGTGGTTCTGCTCGGGCATCGACCGCCCTGGGTCGTGCGTCGATTCTACTTGGATGTTCACACCGCGTGTCGTCGCCTCAGAAACACTCATTGGGCAATGGTCTTTCAGCCGCGCCTCGACTTCAACTTCATAGGCTATAAGCATCGAGGTGGCCTATGATCAGAAACTCTCAAATCGATTTGCAAGGAGCCTGCTGATGCTGGCCTTCTTGCCGAACAAACGGATTGTCCGCACGGCGATGATTCAAATATTACCGTTGTTCCTGGCGGATAGGAACGATAGATTCCTGCCGGTCAGTTACATGGTGCGTCTGCCCCGAGGAGTTTAAATGGAATGAGAAAATCGAAAACAATTCCGATCCTAGTCCTGTATTTTGCTCTCCCTTTTGCCACTGGTGCTTGCGGTGGTGCGACGGATAGCGATGTCGACACCACTCAGTCTCCCGCCACTTTGGCTACCGGGAGCATTCCAATGTTTCAGGTGGACGCAAGCTGGCCGAAGGAGATGCCCAACCTCTGGATACTGGGCTCAGTAACCTCAGTCTTCGTCGACTCCAACGACCACGTCTGGATCACCCACTTGCCGGAGACATTAACCCCCGAGGAGACATCTGCGGTACAAGATCCGCCGATCGGAGAATGCTGCTTGCCGGCTCCAGTCGTGATCGAGTTCGACGCCGACGGAAACGTCGTGCAGGGGTGGGGTGACCCCTCTACACAAGATGTCTCGGAGTTTCCACGTAACGCTCATGGGCTCTTCATTGATCACAACGATAACGTTTGGATCGGCACCTTTCGTCATCACCGAGTGATGAAATTTACCCGCAGTGGCCAGCTGCTCATGACTATTGGTGAATACGACAACAACAGAGGAAGTAACGACACCAACTTTTTGGGCGGACCAGCAGGCATCTGGGTTGATCCTGAGGATAACGAAGTGTTCATCGCCGATGGTTACCGGAATCGCCGAGTCGTCGTTTACGATGGTGACACGGGCGATTACCTGCGGCATTGGGGCGCCTACGGCGAGGTGCCGGACGACTCATATAGCTATGCCCAGGAGGGTCCAGAAGGTTCCCCGCCACTCCAGTTCTCCACCGTCCACGGCGTGGTGGGGGCGAACGACGGGTTGATTTACGTTGCGGATCGCCGCGGCAACCGCATCCAGGTCTTCCAGCAGAACGGCGAGTTCGTCATGGAGAAGATCATCGCGCCTGAGACGCTGGCGTCAGGATCGGCGTTCGTCATCGCGCTCTCCCCGGATGACAACCAAGAATGGCTGTACCTGGCAGACGGCACCAACCACAAGGTTTGGATTCTCCACCGGGAGGATCTAGAAATCGTTGGCCAGTTCGGCCGGGGTGGCCGCCAAGTGGGCCAGTTCCTCCGTCCCCATGGGATGGGCATCGACTCCCACGGCAACCTCTATGTGGGAGAGGCGTCCACCGGCCGCCGGGTCCAGAAGTTCACCGTTTCGGCCGTGCGGTAACAGTGGCCCCGAAAATTGTCTGATGAGTATCGGCGTCGAGCAACAATAACCTAGCCAGCCGAGGCAATCTTCGGATATTCAACTGCTCCTCACTTGCCCGGGCCCGATCCGTCGTTATTGGTTGACGTTTCGTGCCCTTCCGGGTTCATCACGTAGAGGTCGAGCCAGGCGACCCACCGCGCCCAAAGATCGAGCGTCGTCTCATATGTCGCCGGGCCATGGTCTTCAAACGGGTACTTGTACAGCGACGCCGTTTTGCCGAGTACTTCTAGGGCGTGGAACAGCCGATCGGAGTGAATCGGGTGGGTACCAACGTTGTGGTCGTCCATACCGTGATACATCAGCAGGCTGCCGGACAACCGATCAGCCTGAAAGAAGGGCGACATCTCGATGTAAAGGTCTTGTGCCTCCCAGAGGTAGCGGCGTTCACTCTGGAAGCCAGCTGGCGTAAGCGAACGGTTGTAGTTGCCATCGCCAGCAATCCCCGCCTTGAAAAACGGCGTTTGTACCATGGCGTTGGCGGTACCGAACGCACCATAGCTGTGACCACCTATTCCGAGACGGCTGCGATCAACCCAACCACGGGCGACAATCTCATCGATGGTCGCTGCCAGCGTGTTGCGCAGGTCGTGGGGATACTCGTCGTTGCGCTGTCCCTCCGGGCCTACGATCGGCACGTCAGGTTCCACAAGGGCATAACCCAGCAACGTCAGGATGCTCATGGATCGCGCTCCGACGTTCGGGAAGCGGTTCTTGTTGAAGGTCTGGAAACCCTCATCGTAGGCTTCCTGCTCACTGTACTCACGAGGATAAAACCAGAACATCGCCGGCAAACGAGTGCCATCACTGTAGCCAGTCGGCAAGGTCACCGTGACCCGCGACTCAAACCCGTCCGCGCGATTGATCGTGAACCGCTCTCGTCGAGCCGAAGTAATCTCTGGGTGACGGTCCTGGTTGAAGGTTATCTGTGTCTCGGCAGCAGTCTCCAGGTTGATTCGCCACTGGTTCGGCACCATTGTCGCCGATTCGCGCGAAACGATTACTTCGCTAAGGTCATCGTTCAGGGGCGAACTCATAGTCTCGAACATGTCCGGCGAACTCTGGAAGATGCGCTCCTTGGCACCAGAAAAAATTCCGGCCTTGTCAACAAACGGCCGTGGTGCCTCGGCAAGTGGATCCTCGAAGTACTGAGTCCCGG
>Ga0315338_1000435_pt1 | contig 99007 bp, 93 predicted proteins | sample ASW8metaG_FD_204518 | JGI IMG/M metagenome (GOLD analysis project Ga0315338, IMG submission 204518) | Ammonia-oxidizing marine archaeal communities from Monterey Bay, California, United States - ASW #8 | ecosystem: Environmental > Aquatic > Marine > Coastal | place: USA: California | collected...
ATCAGAAGAACTGAATACGCTATACAAAAATGCACAGGAAAATGACGTTCCTGAAATACAGATTATTGATAAAAAAGAGATCAATAATCTCGAACCAAATATTAAAGCTGATATTGCTCTACATGTAGGATGTACTGGAATTATTTCCACTCATGATCTAATGGTGGCATTTTATAAAATTTCCCAAGAAAACGACCATGATTATTTGTTTAAATCCCGGATTATAGATATTCGGCAAGTAGACAGTGGCTATGAGCTGAATATTGAAAATGCGCGGGGTGAGACCGAAAAGGCCCTTTCTCAGTGGGTTATTAATGCTGCTGGGTTAGAAAGTGACCTCGTTGCGCATATGGTGGATAAAGATTTTCCCCGCTTACGATATTCTAAAGGTTGCTACTATAAATTGTCTTCCAAATGGCGTGGAGCCTTTAAGCATTTAATATATCCACTGCCGGATGAAAAGCATGGCTCATTGGGGATACACCTTAGTTTTGATAAAACTCAAATGATGCGATTGGGCCCCAGCGCCGATTGGATGGATGGAAAAGAAGAAAACTACGATGTAGAAGAGTATTTGATTGATCAGTTCTATTCAGAAGGACATCAATATATCCGTGGGTTAGAAAAAGAAGATTTATCGCCTGATTATGCTGGTATTCGTCCCAAAATATGGATGGATGAAAATCCCATGCCAGATTTTTACATATCCCATGAAAAAGATAAGGGATATCCCGGGTGGATTAATTTAATTGGAATCGAATCCCCAGGGCTGACTTCGGCTATTGCTATTGGAGAAGATATAGCTTCCTGGATTAAATAAAATTCAGTTGTCGCCAGGCTTCATAAACAATAATAGAAACTGCATTGGCCAGATTTATACTCCTTCCTGATGATTTCATAGGGATTGTTATAGAATCATATTGATCAATAATTTTTTGAGGGAGGCCTGTGGTTTCGGGGCCAAAAATAAAAGTATCGTCTTTGTTATAGTTTAAGTCAGAATATATTTTTTTACCCTTGGTAGATATAGAATAAACTGAATGATAATTTATTTTATTAAGACAGGTATCCAAATCTGGCCAAAGTTTATAATCTGTCTTTTTAATGTAATCCATCCCCGCCCGGCGTAGTGATTTTTCATTAATAGAGAATCCTAGGGGCTCAATAAGGTGTAGATGAAAACCAGTATTGACCATAAGCCTAATGATATTACCGGTGTTTGGGGGAATTTCAGGTTTATAGAGAATAATGTGTAACAATTATAATATTCCGCCCCCCCCCTTAGACTGAATAATATTCTTTATACCATTGTATAAACTGTGGTATTCCTTTAATAATTGTTGTAATTGGCTTATAGCCTAATTTTTCAGTTGATTTTTTTATATCAGCTAGACTTTCTTTAACATCTCCCGGTTGCATAGGTAAATATTCAATTTGAGCTTTTTCCCCTAGATTTTTCTCAATAATACCAATTAATTCCATCAAATTTTCGCTTTTTGAATTACCAAGGTTAAAAATTTCGCATTTATAATTTTTTTCAATTGCGGATCGTGTACCGTTTATTACATCATCAATGTAAGTGAAATCTCTTTTCATATTCCCATTATTAAAAACTGGTATAGGTGATCCAGCCATAATTTTCTTTGTAAAAATAAACATTGCCATATCTGGTCGGTACCAAGGTCCATAAACTGTAAAATATCTTAGGCCTGTAGTATGCAGACCATATAAGTGAGAATAGGAATGCGCAATAAGCTCATTGGCTATTTTAGTTGCACCGTAAAGTGCAAGTGGTTGATTCACTCTATCTTCCACACTAAATGGCATTTTTTTATTTCCGCCATAAACAGATGAACTGGAAGCATAAATAAAGCTTTTTACTTCATTATTTCTACACAATTCAATAATATTCAAAAAACCCACAAGGTTTGAATTCATGTAGTTGTAAGGATTTTCCATGCTGTAACGCACTCCTGGTTGGGCGGCGAGATTAACAATTTTTTGAGGATTAAATGATTGGAATGATTTGGTAAGAGATTCTTTGTCTGCGATGTCCACTTTGTTAAATAAAAAACTTTTAAATTGTTTTAGTTGTTCAAGGCGAGCTTGCTTCAGATTAGTATCGTAGTAATCATTCAGATTATCTATCCCTAAAACTTCATATCCATCTTCGAGAAGAGATTTACATAGATGATAGCCAATAAAGCCAGCTGCACCTGTAATAAGGATTTTACTAGAATTCATTTATTTTAAACAAATTAATTTGAATTTTAAAATTTATTCTGACCTTCCTTGTGCAACAACTGCAGCTACTTTTTTGTCAATTTCTTCTGGATTACCTATATAATAGTGTTTAATTGGATTTAGTTCATCATCCAACTCATAAACTAAGGGTACTCCAGTAGGAATATTTAATTCAATAATTTCTTCATCGGAAATTTTATCCAAATATTTAACCAAAGCACGAAGAGAATTCCCATGGGCTACAATTAGTACCCTTTTGCCAGATTGCATACTGTGCGCGATGTCTCCATGCCAATATGGGAGAAATCGATTCACAGTGTCTTTCAAGCATTCTGAGGCAGGAAGTTCAGAAGGACTAAGATTGCTGTATTGATCATTAAAACGGGGATGTCGTTCATCATCTAATTCCAAAGGCGGTGGCGGTATGCCATAACTGCGCCTCCAGATAAGAACTTGATTATCACCATACTTTTGGGCTGTCTCTGCTTTATTCAGTCCCTGGAGTGCGCCGTAATGCCTTTCATTTAGTCGCCAGTTGTACTTGATTGGAACATCCACCAAATTCATTTCTGCTAAACATAAATTCATTGTTTTGATGGCCCGAACTAACATTGAAGTATATACTAAGTCAAAGGTATAGCCTTCCGCCTTGAGAATTTGCCCTGATGATTGTGCTTCTTCAATCCCTCGCTCGGTAAGATTAATATCGGTCCAGCCAGTAAAACGATTTTCAAAATTCCACTGGCTTTCCCCATGGCGAAGAAGAACGAGTTTGTTAATTTTCATAAGCTTATTCTGTTATCTTTTATTAAAACCATATAAGCCTCTGATTTCTTCAATATGATTTATTAAGCCCCAGTCTCTCCTGTGCGTACGTTCCATCCTGGATGCGGCGCCACCAATGTTCGTTATCTAAATACCACTGGATAGTTTTACGGATGCCTGTTTCAAACGTTTCTTTAGGTTTCCATTCGAGTTGGTTCTTTATCTTAGAAGTATTAATAGCATAGCGGAAATCATGGCCAGGGCGATCTGTCACATATGAAATAAGTTCTGTATAAGATTCTTTTTCATTTCTTGGCCTTAATTCGTCTAGAATCGTGCATATTGTATTCACGATATTAATATTCCGCATTTCGTTGTTTCCTCCAATATTATATGTTTCACCTATTTGGCCGTTTTGAAGTACGGTATCAATAGCATCACAATGGTCTTCAACGTAGAGCCAATCCCGGACATTCAATCCTTCACCATACACCGGTAGCGATTTTTCATCCAGACAATTGGTAATCATAAGGGGAATCAATTTTTCCGGGAATTGATAAGGACCATAATTATTGGAACAGTTGATAATGATTGTTGGTAGTCCATAAGTTTGATGCCAAGCTCGGACGAGATGATCAGAACTGGCTTTTGAAGCGGAATAAGGTGAACTGGGATTGTAGGGGGTCTCTTCAGTAAAAAATTTATCTTTTTCCAAAGAGCCGAAAACCTCATCTGTACTTATGTGTAGAAATCGAAAATTGTTATTTTTTTCTTTCCAATATTGTAGTGCTACCTTAAGCATTGTGGCAGTTCCAATTACATTTGTGTTTACAAATGCCATGGGCTCATCTATGGAACGATCAACATGGGATTCCGCAGCAAAATGAACAATGGCATCCGGCTGAAACTGGTTGATTGTATTGGAAACGGATTCAATATCACAAATATCTCCATGAACGAAAGAATAATTGGGATCATGTATTATGTTAGATAGGTTTTCTATATTTCCTGCATATGTGAGTTTATCTAGGTTTAAAACGGTATGATGATTCCTTATAACCTGTTTCATGACATAATTACTGCCAATAAACCCACATCCGCCGGTTATAAGTATTTTCATGTTTAATTTTTCAATTAGATTTACAGAGACAAAATTAGCAAGAATAGGTTACCCCCAGGTAAAGAATAATTTTTCATACATTAAATATTAAATGAAACGATAAATTATTTAATTACTATTCACAATTTATTTATAAAATAACACTTGTTTGTATGGATTCGTGTATTTTAATCTCTCATCCAAGGAAATTATGAATATAATAAAATACACGAAAAATAATTTCTATCACATCCCTAATTTTATTATAAACTGAATTATTGTTAGTGGTGTTTGATAAATTTTAGATAACTTCAATTTCCTAAGAAATTGATTATCCTTTTAACCTATATTTATTGAGGAGAATGATCTATAATAAGAATGCCTCCCAATCCATGTAATATGGGATTGACGGGGCGGAGCCATTGATAACACTTTGAAACGATTATAATTATGACTTATTTTAAAGATATAATCAGGTAATAAAGAAAATATCATCATAAACAGATATAAATATTATGTGTATTCTCTCGTTGTGAGCGCTTTTACGCTGGGTTATGGGCAATCCATACAAGAGCTTCAAAAATTGAAGACCGAATATGAAAAGTTTCAAAAAGATCAAAGTAAGCTCCAAATACCTACAACAAGTATCGAGGAAATAGATCCCACTACTGGGTTGCCGCGACGAACTGAAATTGTACCTTATCAAAAAGATGAAGAAAGGCAGATAGATATTGATGAAGGTATAAAACATTTTGGTTACGACTTTTTTACACGTCGCGATACCTTGGCATTCTGGGAGAACCTACCAACCCCTTCTAATTATCTATTAGGACCTGGAGATGAGTTAATTATTTCACTTTGGGGAGAAACCCAGCTGCGTGAAACCCTTACCATTTCCAGAGAAGGAAAAATTTATGATGAAAAAGTTGGCCTATTAACCCCTACTGGGCGTACCATGGCAAATGCTAGGGATTACCTAAAAAGCCAATATGGCCGCGTTTATGCAACATTAAATGGAAATACCCCTTCCACTTTCATAGATGTATCCCTGGGTGAATTACGATCCATCAATGTGAATTTTGTGGGCCAGGTTAAATACCCAGGCGTTTATCCAATTCATCCTTTCTCCACTGTAATAACCGGACTGATTCAGGCCGGCGGTGTAGATACAACAGGTTCTTTGCGGCAGATCCAGATTAAGCGTGAAGGAACAGTTCTAAACATAATAGACCTATACGATTTTTTCATTAAAGGAGAATTATCATCAACCATCCAGCTACGGGATCAGGATATTGTGGTCATCCCGCCCCGAAGTTCCATGGTTACGATTGATAGCGCTGTTATTCGGCCAGGTATTTACGAATCGATTCCCAAGGAAACCATTTATGATATGATTCAGCACGCTGGCGGGCCCACCTACGATGCAACAGAAAAAGTGGGTATTCGTCGCATAAAGCCTAGATCCGAAGTAACAAACGGGATTGTTTATGAAGGCTTATATGCAGATTTTGAAAGTACGAAATTAATTCCTGTTAGCGCAGGGGACCATATTTCCGTTCGATATCTGTTTACTGAGCTACAACAAGTAGAAATCATTGGTCAAGTTAAAGTACCTGGGCTTTACCATTTCTTTGAAGCAATGGAATTTAAAGATTTATTGGATCTGAGTGGCGGTTTTGAAGATTCTACCTTTATAAAATCGGTTTATCTTAAAAAGGCAGAAATCATTCGCCGTAATCCTGGTAGCCGTTATGATAAAGTGATACCAGTAGATCTTAGGACAATCTTAAATGATAGTGGGGATCAAAAATTATTACTTCAAAATCTGGATCGGGTGGTAATTCATGCCAATTTGAATTTTTTCGAAAAAGAAAATGTTTTAGTATCAGGCGAAGTTAATGTGCCTGGTGCTTACCCTCTAACTTCAGATAACGAATCTCTCAAGTCCGTTTTAAATCGGGCTGGAGGCCTTACCACTCAAGCCTTGGAAAACGGCATCGCCATCTACCGGGACAAAAAATACTTTGAAACTAACCTTTCGAATAAAGAAGCCGTTTTAAGTTATACCGCCAGCAATGCCGCCAATACTGTCAGTAATGATGACAATAATGATAATGATAATGATAAAGTACGGGTTGCTTGGCAAAATAGTAATATTGCCCTCATGCCTGGGGATAGTGTGGTGGTAAAAGAAAAAACAGCCACTATTTTTGTCACTGGTGCCGTTTACAACTCGGGGGTGTTGGAATTTCGCAAAGGGAAATCATTGCGATTTTATCTGAATGCTGCCGGCGGTTTAACTAACAGGGCCAATGATAAAGGGATTATTGTCCTTTATGCAAATGGTATTGTGAGTCCCAAGAAATGGTATTCCAACCCCACAATATTAGAAGGGTCAACTATTATCGTGAATCAAAAAGCGCCGGAAGAACCTTTTGATATTACCCAGTTTGCCACTAACTGGACTTCCATCGTTTCATCTTTGATTACAGTCTTTGTTCTTTCACAACAACTATAAATTAGTGAAGAGTGAGTAAATAATTGTTAAGGTCCTTGCAATAGATCCAAAAAATCAAAAAATGAAGTTTACTGAATTAGAACAAATCATGTTTTCCCAGGGGACTAGCACCCTTGCTGATATTGCCCGCGCCCTTGATACCACTCCCCAAGCTGTCTCCAACTGGAAAGCTCGTGATCAAGTTCCCTATCACGTTGTTGCCAAACTTTCGCAAGCATCTTCCCATATGGAAAATAATCAAAAGTCAAGACTCGGAGTAGGCGCTACATCGAGCCCATTAAATTCTCCCCCTCCATCACTTGTCTTCGAAAAAGAATCCTTACCCATTTCCGACGTCATCCTCACCCTGGCTGAGCAACTAAAGGTAATTGTGTTGGTGCCTTTTATTACAGTCTTTCTCACTTTTACTTATGTTCAGTTTATTCAGCAACCCGAATATGTCAGTAGGGTATCTATTTTGTTGCCCGAGAATAAAGCAGGTAGTTTAGGCGGTCTCGCCGGGCTTGCTTCTCAATTTGGTGTAAATGTACCTACCGAAACTAAAACGGATCTTTCGAGTCCGTCCCTCTTTCCAAAGTTGTTAACCAGCCGTACATTTGCTGAAAAAATCCTCGATAAAAAGTTTTATACTAAAAAATATAGTAAAGAATTGTCTCTTTTAGCCATTTTAACCCACGGTGAAAAACCACCAAAGTTTGGCAGAGATACACTGATTACACAGGCCTTAAAACCATTGAAATCACTCTTAGGGTTTGAGCAGGATCGTACCAGTTCATTCAGTATAATTACAGTCACAGCTTTCGAGCCTGTATTTGCTAAAGAATTAGCCGAAGTCACTATTGCAGAATTGGAAAAATTAAATCGTTACTATAAAAGTCAGGCCGTTAACGAAAAAACAAGTTTTATATCAAATCGCATTTCTTCTGTAGAAAATGATCTTGAATCTTCAGAAAAAAGATTAAAAGAATTCAGTGAAAGAAATCGCCAGATTTCGTCTCCGTCCCTCCAACTTGACTTTGATCGCCTTACTCGTGAAGTGGAAATTCAGAAAGGTGTTTACCTTACACTTAAACAGCAATTGGAGCTGGCAAAAATTGAAGAGGTTCAGGAGGTCTCCATTGTGCAGGTGTTAGATAAACCACAAGTGGCACTTGGGCCATCCAACATAAACCTAAGACGAAGTGTACTGTTTGCGGCGTTTTTAGGGATAGGCCTAGGTATTATGCTGGGCTTTGTAAGGTCTTACACAAACAATAGTGATATAGGTGAACGCAAAAAACTCCGTCGAGTAAGGTATTTTTTTAAGAAAAAAACTAAAGACTTTATTTTGGATTATCGCATATCTGGGATTGTGAGTTTATTGCTTTTAATAGGGTTGCCATATTACTTGGGACATAAATCGAAAATCCCAGTCTTTTTCGGGCTTTATTCCTCTAAACTAATGTTCGTTAACACCGTATACATTTTGACCCTGATCGCCTCCATCAGCCTTTGCATTTATCTTGTGCGAAAAAAAGCATAACACTATTGGATTTCTTCAAACTTGTTACTGCTCAGTGATGAATCCATTAACCATTACTCAAATATTTTTTCAGTCAGTGGCTAGTATAAATGTTAACTAACAAATCCACCCTTATCACTGGTGGCGCTGGTTTCATCGGCAGCCATCTTGTAGATGCACTTATACAGCGAGATCAAGATGTGATCGTCTTGGATAACTTTAGCACTGGAAGGCCACAAAATCTTGCACATATAGTAGATAAGATTCAGCTTATTGAATGTGATATTTCTCAAACTGGGGAGTGGCAAGATTACTTTAAAGGAGTGGATAGGGTTTATCATCTGGCTGCTCTGGCTGATATTGTTCCTTCTATAGAAAAGCCTGATCATTATTATCAGTCTAATGTAAATGGTACTTTTAATGTTCTTGAAGCATGTCGTAAACATGGAGTAAAAAAGGTTGTCTATTCAGCATCTTCATCGTGTTATGGTATCCCGGATGAATACCCTACCAAAGAAACGGCAGAAATCCGGCCTCAGTATCCTTACGCACTAACCAAATATCTCGGCGAACAGATAATCATGCATTGGTGCCAAGTATATAATTTGCCTGCCATATCCCTGCGTTTTTTTAATGTATATGGTCCCCGTTCTCGCACGTCAGGCACTTATGGCGCCGTTTTCGGTGTTTTCCTCGCCCAGAAGCTGGCATGTAAGCCTTTCACAGTAGTTGGGGATGGTACTCAGACCCGGGATTTTACTTTTGTTTCAGATATTGTTGCTGCCATCATTGCAGCCACCGAAAGTGATTTGAGTGGGGAAATAATCAATATTGGATCAGATAATACCTACAGCGTGAACCGCCTCGTAGCATTGTTGGGTGGTGACGTGGTGCATATTCCCAAGCGGCCAAGTGAACCGGACTGCACCTGGGCGGATATTTCAAAGGCAAAACAGCTATTGAACTGGCAGCCGAAAGTAGGCCTGGAAGAGGGTGTTGGCATCCTACTGGATAACATAGATTACTGGCAGCAAGCCCCGGTCTGGGATGAAAAGTCCATCGCCAAAGCTACGGAAAAATGGTTTAAATATCTGAGCTAGGGTATGCATAAAAAGATAAAAACACTGGCAGAGCTACAGCAAATAACCGCTAACCTGAAATCAGCCGGAAAAAAGGTTGTTCATTGCCACGGGGTATACGATCTGTTGCATATTGGCCACATTAAGCATTTTGAAGAAGCACAAGCATTCGGCGATGCGCTGGTGGTTACTATAACCCCAGATGAATTTGTAAACAAAGGCCCCAATCGCCCGGCATTTACGACTGCTCTACGTTTGGAAACCTTGGCGGCCTTGGAATCAATCAATTATGTGGCCGCTAATAAATGGTCCAATGCCGTTGAAACAATCAAAACACTAGAGCCGGATATTTACTGTAAAGGTCCGGATTATAAAGATCATTCAGATGATATCACAGGTAAAATTGATGATGAAGAAGCAACAGTTAAATCTGTAGGCGGTGAAATCAGGTACACTGAAGACATTACCTTCAGTTCCAGCAGTCTTCTGAACAAGTTTGGTGATTTGTATAACGACTCTCAGAAATCTTTTATACAAAAAATGCTTAATAGTCATGGCTTTGATGAAATTAAAAGCAGAGTGGATGAACTAAAAAACCTAAAGGTTCTTGTGGTGGGTGAAACCATTATTGACCAATATGTATTTTGTGAAGCGCTGGGCAAATCCGGTAAAGAACCGGTATTGGTTCTACGGGACCTAAACATGGATCAGTACGCAGGAGGTGCCGTTGCCATCGCCCGACATCTATCGGATTTTTGCGGTAGTATATCCCTATTGAGCATGCTGGGTGAAAAAAAGGAACACAAGACATTTATATTGGAAAACCTGCCAGGAAATGTTGAACCGTACTTTATTTACAAGGATGATGCCCCTACCATTACCAAAAAACGTTTTGTTGATCATGTTTCAAAGAGCAAAAGCCTCGGCGTTTATTCTATCAATGATTCACAAATGAATGGAAAAAATCAAAATCAGTTGCACGCCTACCTTGATAATTTAATACCGAAACATGATCTAGTAATTGTTTCCGATTACGGACATGGATTTCTATCTAAAGAAACAGCAAAAAAGATTTCAAAACAATCACAATTCACATCCCTGAATGCCCAGATCAATGCGGCCAATATTGGCTACCACACCATGAATAATTACCATGATATTGATTGTACCATCATTAATGAAACAGAACTACGCCACGAACTGCGTGATCGTGATCGTGATGTTAAGGGACTCATGAAGCAGCTTTCCAAAAGAATGCACGCAAAAAATCTAGTAGTGACCCAAGGTGATGGCGGTGCGACACTGTATTCAGCAGATAATGAAAAATATCATCACTGCCCCGCCTTTGCTGCCAAAATATTGGATAAAATCGGCGCTGGGGATGCTATGCTTGGCCTGCTTTCCTGTGCCCTCAAAAGTGGTTTTGATGCAGATTTATCCTTGTTCATGGGTTCTTTGGCAGCGGCTCAGTCTGTGGAAACTATCGGCAACAGCATCCCCGTAGGCAAAGTAAAATTACTCAAAACACTCAGCCACGCTATTAAATAAAATGGACAATAACAAATTTTTAACATCATACCTGAATGATTTTTCAGATTTAGTAAAATCTGATAAAGGAATTATCGACCAACTGTTAGAATTTGCAGCTCTTTTGAATGAAGTACACACTCAGAAAAAAAAGGTGCTTATTTTTGGTAATGGTGGCAGCGCTGCCATGGCCAGCCACTTTAGCGTGGATCTTACCAAGAATGCCGGTCTGCGCTGCATCAACTGTAATGAGGCAGATCTCATCACTTGCCTTGCCAATGATTATGGTTTCGAGCGTTGGGTGGAAAAAGCCGTGGACTTCTACGGTGATGCAGGTGATCTGCTTATCGTTATCTCTTCTAGTGGGAGTTCAAAAAATATGTTGAATGGTGTTAAAGCCGCCCGCAACGGGAATTTTAAAGCAGTTGTAACCCTATCGGGATTTGCTGAACATAATCCGCTACGCCAGTTGGGGGATATCAATCTTTGGATAAACAGCAGAGCCTATAATTTTGTGGAGAATATTCATCAGATTTGGTTGCTGGCCATTGTGGACCTGATTATTGGTAGCAGGGAATATTCTGCTTGAAACTTTCACTAACTTTAATTTAATAAACACATGAAAAAAATCTTTATTACTGGCGGTGCCGGCTATGTGGGTGCGGTTCTGGTACCTCATTTGCTTGAAAAGAGCTATGGTGTAACCGTTCTGGATCTCATGATCTACGGCGAAGAAGTGCTTCCGTCCCATCCTGAACTGAATGTGGTCAAAGGCGATATCAGAGACCAAAACCTTTTGAAAAAGCTAATTCCCAATCACGATATGGTCATCCATTTGGCTTGCATCTCCAACGACCCCAGCTTTGAGCTGAACCCAGAACTTGGTAAGTCCATTAACCTGGACGCCTTCCGGCCGCTGGTGGAAATATCCCAAAATGCTGGCATAAAGCGCTTTATTTATGCTTCTTCATCCAGCGTGTATGGCATAAAGGAAGAGTCGGATGTTCATGAAGAAATGACCCTGGAGCCCCTCACCGATTATTCCCAATTTAAAGCGGATTGCGAAAAAATATTGACTGAATACCAATCAGAAGATTTCTCCACCGTCACCATTCGCCCTGCCACGGTTTGCGGTTATTCGCCAAGGCAACGACTAGATGTAGTGGTTAATATTCTCACTAACCTAGCCTACCACAAACGGGAAATATCTGTTTTTGGCGGAGACCAGCTACGGCCCAACATTCATATCGCTGATATGGTGGAGGCCTATACAGTACTACTCAATGCGCCCAAAGAAAAAATCGCCGGTAAAATTTTCAATGCCGGCTATGAGAATCAGCCAGTAAGACAGCTGGCCGAAACGGTCAAGTCCGTAATAGGAGATGACATCAAACTGGTTACCATGCCATCAGATGATAATCGCTCTTACCATATTTCATCCGAAAAAATCAAACGGGAGCTAGGCTTCGAAGCGACCCACACCATACGGAAAGCTGTGGAAGATTTGTGCAGTGCCTTTGGCAAAGGCTTACTAACTGATTCACTAGAAAATGAAATGTATTTCAATATTAGGCGGATGCAGAATCTTTCTCTTTCCTGATCCATGAATATCGGCATCGATTTTGACAATACCATTGTTCGCTATGATTCCCTCTTTATGGAAGTCGCCTTGAAAGAAAAGTTTTTAAAGGGAGATTGTGCAGTTGGCACCAAAACGGAAATACGCAACTATTTGCGCCGTCAGCCAGAGGGTGAAAAAGTCTGGATGAAACTTCAAGGTCTGGTTTATGGAAAATTTATGCATGGCGCTGAAATGATGCCTGGAGTAGCGAATTTTTTATTATCCTGTAATCTTCGAAATCATCGTGTTTTTATTGTGAGTCACAAAACGATGTATGGACATTATGATCCTGCAAAGGTTTCTTTACGTGGAGAGGCTCTGAAATGGATGGAAGTCAGGCGGTTTTTTGACTCTGGATATTTTGGATTAGAAAAACAAAATGTCTATTTCTCTGATACCAGAGAAGAAAAAGTAAACATAATTGCCCATTTAAACTGTGACTGGTTCATTGATGATCTGCCTGAAGTTTTTGAGGAAAAACTCTTTCCAACTGATACAAAAAAAATGCTTTTTGGGTCTTACAAACCCGAGCTTTTTCATGACACAACAATTATAAATAGCTGGAGAAAAATCTCTGAAAAAATCCTTGGCCAAACAACAAATAAAGATGTTACTGCGTGGTTAAAACTGGTGTTAGATGTACCCTTAAAAGAAATTAAAAAAATCCCGGGTAGGGGTAACAGCAGTATTTATAAAGTTATAGCATCAGATAAAAGGAGTTATGCCCTTAAATATTATCCGGATCAGATTTTAGATAAAAGACCCCGTTTAAAAACAGAATTCAGTACCTTGTGTCTATTACATCAGTACAACATCACAAATGTACCCAAAGCTGTTGTAAAGGATAATGATTTAAACATAGGGCTCTATGAATGGATCAATGGTGGGAATATCAGCAAACCATCCATTGATAACCTTGACCAAGCTATCGATTTTGCTGGACAATTGTATTCCCTGTCCCAAAAAATTGATGGAAACCATATCGATATTGCATCAGAAGCCTGCCTTTCAGCCAATGAATTGGTGAACCAAGTAGAAAATCGACTTTTGAGACTGAAGCATGAAAGTAAACGTTTTCAAGAATTGTCAACATTTCTGGAGTATACTTTTGAACCCCTTTGGTCTGATGTCAAAGATGAAAGTATTTCCATTTGGCCCCTGGAATCCAGAGATAAAGCCCTGTCTATAGGGAAACAGACATTGAGCCCATCAGATTTTGGGTTTCACAATTGTGTCAAGGGGAGTGACGGCTCACTTACATTTCTCGATTTTGACTATTTCGGCTGGGACGACCCGGTGAAACTCACCGCTGATTTTATATGGCATCCAGCCATGAACCTAAGCCGGAAACTTACCGATAAGTGGATAATGGCTATGTTGAATATTTTTTCCATTGAACCAGAATTTGAAAACCGGTTAAAAGCCGCTATGCCTATTTACGGGTTACGATGGGCTATGATAGTTCTTAATGAATTTCTCCCGGATTTTGCCAAACGACGCAGGGACGCTGGTAGGGTGAAAAATTATAATCTTGAAAAATCACAAAAAATTCAATTGAAGAAAGCAAAACACTATTGCAGAAATGTCAAAGCGATGGTTTCGCAAGCAACATTTGCCTAATGGCTGGATCGGTTAAATATGAAGATTTCATTCTCAAGGCAAGTAAGCTTCGACAAGATACCTTTAATGCATTTGTAGAACATGGTGAAGCTCACCTGGGAGGCAGTTTTTCCATGATTGAAATCCTTATCGCCCTTTATGAGGCGGTTTTGAAACAAGATGACAAATTTATTTTGAGCAAAGCACACGCTTCGTTCCCGCTTTGTATACTGCTCAAAGAAAAAGGCTATGAACCGAAACTTACGACGCACCTTGAAATTGATCCTGAAAATGAGATTCACTGTACCACGGGCAGTTTGGGGCACGGGTTGCCCATTGCTACGGGTATGGCTATAGCAAGAAAACGCTTGAACAGACCGGGAAAGATTTACGTCATGATCAGTGATGGTGAGTGTCAGGAGGGAACCACCTGGGAATCGCTGCTTATCGGTGCCAAACACTGCTTGGATAATCTTGTAGTTCTTATTGATTATAACAAAATACAAGCCCTTACCACTCTTGAAGAGGCTCTGCCTTTGGATAATCTTCCGGCAAAATTCAAAGCCTTCAACTGGGATTGTGCAGAAGTCAATGATGGCCATTCATTTGAAGAACTGTTACCGGTTTTCCAGGAATCAAATGCTGAAGGAAAACCGCGAGTGATTATTGTGCACACCACAAAGGGAAAAGGGATTAAATCCTTTGAAAATGACCCTGCCTGGCACGCCCGAAAAGTGAAGGGAGAAGAGTTGGAAATTGGCAAAAAAGAACTGGGGTTGGTTTGAGACGGACCTTTGGTAAAATTATTTCAGAACTAGCGGATAAAGATGAAAAAATCTATGTTTTGGTTGGCGATATTGGCTATCGTGTCTTCGATGAATTTCGGGAAAAACATCCTGATCGCTTTATTAACATGGGCATTTGTGAACAGAGTATCATTGGGGTATCTGCCGGCATGGCTCTTGAGGGGCTCAAGCCCTGGGTGTATACCATTACACCGTTTCTCATTGAACGGCCCTTTGAACAAGTCAAACTGGATATTGACCAGCAAAATGTAAATGTAAAACTAGTAGGTTTTGCGGATTATCCTACTCTTGGACCTACTCATACTGAATTGGATGGAAAAAAACTCATGCAGTTATTCAATAATATCACATCATTCTTTCCAATAGATGGAGAGGAAACCCAAATAATGACTTATCAGGCTTATGAAAAGAATGGCCCAGCTTTTATAAGCCTCAAGAGCGACCCAACACTTAGCAGATCCATTACGGGCACAAAATAACTAATCAAATTTTTGTTAATTACAAACAAACCAAAAACACATTACACATTAAAGGAATAATTCATGGGAAAACTTGTAAACTATGTCACACCTCTTCACCAGGCCACCAGCCGGGCATACATTGACCGGATGGTAGATGATAAGGTCCACTGTATGCTGAAGGCCAAGGAATACGAAGCTGATTATTGGGACGGTGACCGTCGCTATGGTTATGGCGGGTATAAATATATGTCGGGCAGGTGGAAGCCGGTGGCTGAAGCACTGATTCAAAACTACAATCTCACCAATGAATCCAGCGTGCTGGATGTGGGTTGCGGCAAGGCCTATCTACTCTTTGAGATGAAACTGCTGCTGCCGGGATTACGGGTGGCAGGTTTTGATATTTCTAAGCACGGACTAGCGGATGCACAGGAAGAGATTAGAGATTCACTTTTTATACATCGTGCCCAGGACCCCTATCCTTTTGACGATAGTGAGTTTGATCTTGCAATCTCTCTCGGCTGTTTTCACAATTTGCGTATCTTTGAACTGCAAAAAGCTTTGGCCGAAATAGAGAGAGTTGGCAAACAAGGCTACGTCATGCTGGAAAGCTACCGCAACGAACTGGAGCAGTTCAACCTTCAGTGCTGGGCTCTCACCTGTGAGTCGTTTTTTGATCATAAAGAATGGCCTTGGATCTACGAGCACTTCGGTTACACCGGCGACTATGAATTCATCTATTTTGAATAAAAAATATGTGAATGTGGGTATGTAATGTATTGTCATAGATTTTCACTTTCTCCGAATTAAAAATTTGACGAATTAATATCCTATTTTTAGGATTATAGAATAGATATGAAAAGTTGGAAATGATTATTAGAAAATATTCAAATGGGAATTAGAACAATCATCAAAAGACGTTATGTAAAATATTCATCTGCTCCTTATTTACAGAAGATTCTATATGGTGTCGTTGAACGACCGTGGTACGGGCATTTTATCTATGAAGCAGGTATTCTTGCCAAAGCATTAGGGCATTCGAAAGTATCGATCATTGAATTTGGCGTTGCTGGTGGGAATGGATTGATTAACATTGAGAAACATGTTGAAATAATTTCTAGAGAGTTGAATCTCGATTTCGAGGTCTATGGTTTCGATCTGGAAATCGGACTCCCGAAATCTGACAATTACAAGGATATGACATATGCATGGAATCCAGGCTCATTTGAAATGGATGTGAAAAAATTGAAAGCACGACTTCGTATATCCAAATTGATCATTGGTGATGTTGTAGAAACAGTGCCGGAGTTTTTCGAAAAATATGATCCAGCACCTATTGGATGCATCATGTTTGACCTCGACTATTATTCATCAACGAAACATGCCTTCCGAATTTTTGATGGAGATCAAAAATATTCCCTTCCACGAGTAAATTGCTATTTTGACGATGTGAATCTTACCAATGAATTTATCGGTGAGTTAAATGCCATCAAGGAGTTTAACGAGCAAAACGAAAACAAGAAAATCGCTCAGATATACAACTTTGGTCAAAGAATCTATAACTATTGGCCTAACTGGTTGATGATTGGAAATCGAATGTTTCAGTATCATAATTTTAGTCACAGAGACTATAATACACCGGAGCATTCTATTAATAAGCAATTAAATCTTAAGTAAGGAAATTCTCAAGTGAAAGCAGCCATATTAGTAGAAAGTAAGAAACCATTAGTAGTGGCGGATATTGAGGTACCCTATGAACTTGAATTTGGCCAAGTTCTGGTTGATGTTCATTACAGCGGTATCTGCGGTGCCCAGATTAATGAGATTGACGCAGCAAAAGGACCTGATAAATTTCTACCCCACCTGTTGGGACACGAGGGATCCGGTATTGTTCAGAAAACTGGTCCTGGAGTTACAACTGTGAAGGGGGGAGATCATGTGGTCCTACATTGGCGACCCAGCAAGGGTATTCAGTCGCCCCTACCGAAGTATGACTGGGATGGGAAAAAAGTCAATGCAGGTTGGGTGACCACCTTTAATGAACAAGCAATAGTATCCGAAAACAGGTTGACAGTGATTCCAGATAATTTTGAAATGAAAATTGCACCTTTGTTCGGGTGTGCTGTTACGACTGCATTTGGTGTAGTGAACAATGATGCCCAAGTCAAAGTTGGACAATCCGTGGTGGTTTTTGGTATTGGTGGTGTAGGACTGAACATTGCCCAGGCAGCTTCAATGGTTTCAGCTCATCCAATTGTAGGTGTGGACCTGCTGAATCATAAACTGGAAATGGGTAGAAACTTTGGTCTTACTCATGCAGTTGTAGGCGGAAAAGAAAACGTTAATGATACAATTCGAAATTTTGTTGGTGCGCAAGGTGCTGATGTGGTTATTGAAACCACAGGCAATTCAAAGGTGATTGAACAGGCCTATGAATTGACTCACCCTGATGGTAAGACGATATTGGTGGGTGTTCCAAAGAAAGGTGAAAATGTTTCCATCTATTCTCTTCCCCTTCATTTCAAAAAAGTTCTTACCGGATCTCATGGTGGTGATGCGGTGCCAGATTTGGAAATTCCCCGCTACATTCGTCTCATGGAGTCGGACAAAATGACCCTTGAAGGTTTCATTACCCATGAGTTTTCTCTTGATGAGATTAATCAAGCATTGGATTTATTCAGGAGCGGAGAAGCTGGACGTATAATTCTCAAAATGAGTTAATAAAATCAATGTGTATTAAGGTTAATAAATAAAGAAGGCACACAAACGCATTAAGAGTCTATGAGAATAGTAATAATTGGCCATACTGGATTTATTGGTAAAAATATTTATCGAAATTTGATAAACAACAAAGAATATGAAATATTGGGTGTTTCCACAAATGAAATTGATTTGACGGAAGATAAGAGTCACAATGCCCTTTCTAAATTTTTGTCATCTCCTTGTATTGTGATTATGTGTGCAGGTATAAAGAAACAGCTTGGAGATAATATGGAGTCATACGAAAAAAATATTTTTCTTATCTCTAATTTTTGTAAAGCTATCTCATCATTAGCTATAAATAGAATTATTTTTTTTAGTTCGGCTTCCGTTTATGGCGAAGATGTTAAATATTCTAAAAAAATTTCAGAAAAAACTCCTGTAAATCCGAAATCTTACTATGGTATTGCTAAGTATAATGCGGAGCAATTACTTACTAAAGTATGTGCAGATAATGATATTGATCTTATAATATTGCGACCACCACTTATTTATGGGAAAGATGATACTTCCCGTGGTTATGGTCCAACAGGTTTTGCGCATCATCTAATCAATAATGAAAAAATAACCATATGGGGTGATGGAAGTGAGTACAGAGAGTTTATTTATATCAATGATGTTGTCAATATTCTGGTGATTATGTTAAATAAAGAAAGTAGTGGTTTATTTAATTTGGTAAGTGGAACTAGTTATACTTTTAAAAATATTATAGACTTATTGAATAATATTGTTAATAATAAAATAGAAGTCGTTTTTTGTAAACGTACTAAACAAAAAGTAGACCATCACTATTCTAATGAAAATATAGCCAGTATCATTGGTAATTTTAAATTTACGGATCTAAAAGATGGGCTATCGCAAACATATTCCTTGCTTAAAAAACAGTCATATGATAATAAATGAATAATAATGTAAGATTATTAATAGATTTTGGATTGCAGCCAATCTCAAATAGATACACTGTAGATCCTAATCAAAAAGATGAGCTCTATCCTTTAAAACTTGGGCAATGTCAGAAGTCTGGTTTAATACAGTTAATTGATCCTGTAGATCAAAAAGAATTAGTGCCAAGGCATGATTGGATAAGTTATAATGAGCCAGAGGGGCACCTTGATGACCTTGTAGCTAGATTATTTCCATTATATTTAGCAAAGAAAAAACCAATAATTGGAGGTGTCTCATTTAAAGATGATACAACATTAAGACGCTTTGAAAAATTTGGTTGTAAAACATGGTCAATAGATCCAATTAGAGATTTAAAATTGAGTAAAGGTGTAGGTGTTGAATCAGTACAGTCAGCACTTGATCCGTTTAACGCAAAACAAATTGCTAATCAAAATGGTAAGGCGGATTTACTTGTTGTTAGGCATGTTTTGGAACATGTTTATAAACAAGATATCTTCTTAGAAGCATTGAAACTCCTTGTTGCTGAAGATGGCTATATCCTTTTTGAGGTCCCAGATTCTAGTAATCAACTTAGTAGTATTGACTACACAATGGTATGGGAAGAACATTTATTCTACTATACTGATTATACATTTAAATCATCACTTCAAAACTTTGGACTTAATGTTGTAGAATTAGAAACAATTCCATATCAATTTGAAAATTCATTAGTGGCGCTAGTTAAAAATGATGATATAAAGAGCCTAAATAATAACTCAGAAGATTATTTATTAAACGAAGTTCTTTTACAAGGGAAAATCTATGGTGAAAAATTTAAATCGATAAAAGACTTCACAATTAAATTTTTTAATGAAGAATCAAATAAGCAAGATATCATGCTATTTGGTGGCGGGCACCATGCCAATGCATTTATTAATTATTTTTCTTTAGAAGATAGTATAAGTTTTGTTATTGATGATGATCCAAATAAACAAACGGTGTTGATGCCAAAATCTAAATTATCTATAAAATCATCTAAAATTCTATCAACAATAAAAAATGGTTTATGTGTTTTTTCATTGATGCCGGAGCATGAAGAGAAAGTAATTGCAAGGAATAATAGTTTAGCAGAAAATAAATGGATAATAAGTTCAATATTTCCATCAAGTAAGTATTCATTTTTGAAGGAAAATTACTTTTTATGAATTGGAAGAAACAAAATGATGAAGTTTTTTACTCTAAAAAGAAAGGCCTTCTCTGTATTGGTAAAAAAGATGTGGATTATCTAAAAAAGATATCAAGTAGCAATCCTCGAAATAGAGCAAGATTTTGCGCTCATTCATCTCTAGATGATGAAGTCCATGAAATGATTATTTTCCATAAAAAAGGTACTTATGTAAGACCCCATAAACATTTATTTAAGACAGAATCTTTTCACTTGATTGAAGGTGAAGCTGACGCTTTAATTTTTGATGAAAAGGGAAAGCTTATTCAGTTAAAAGAACTTGGTGATTATAAAACTGGTAAGTCTTTTTACTATAGAGTGCCTGATTCGTGTTATCATATGCAAATTTTTAGAAAAGACACTGTTTTTCATGAAGTAACAAAAGGCCCATTTCAAAAAGAAGATACGGTATTTCCCGATTGGGCTCCGCAAGAAGGCAAAAAATTATCTGTTTCTGAATATTTAGAGTATTTAGAAAGTCAGTTGATAAAATTGAGAATCTCATTATGAATAATACGGTAATACGAAAAGATCAAAATTGTAGGATATGTAAATCTAAAAATATAATAATTGTTTTTGACTTAATGCCTACACCGCCTGGAGATCTTTTTCTATCAAAAAATAAGCTGGAGCTATCATCTGAAAACTTTCCTTTAAAGCTTTCTCTATGTAATCAATGTGGATATTTGCATCTCCCTTATGTACTAGATCCAGATGTTAGTTATACTAATTATATATATGAAACAAAGATTACAATAGGATTAAGTCAGCACTATATCGATTATGCAAAAGAGATTGTCTCTTTTGGAGATATTAAGCCATCTAGTTTCATAATTGACTTAGGTAGTAATGATGGTACCATGCTGAAGGCATTCAAGGAAAGTGGTATGAAAGTGCTTGGCGTGGAACCCAATGAGAACATCGCTGGAGTTGCCAATCAGAACCAACTCGAAACCATCAATGATTATTTTTCAAGCTCTGTAGCAAATAAAATCATCCAGCAATTCGGAAAAGCTTCGGTTATCACAGCCAATTACATGTATGCCAATATAGATAATGTTGTAGAATTTACCGGAAACATTAAGAGACTACTGGATGCTAAGGGCCTGTTTGTGATCCAGACAGGTTATCATCCCGAGCAGATGAAGATCAACATGTTTGACTACATTTATCACGAGCATTTTTCCTATTTCACTGTCAAGGTATTAAAGCAATTATTCGCGGACTGTGGGATGGAACTCATACATGTATCTTTGCACCCTGCTAAAGGTGGTTCCATCAGAGCGATTGCACAGCACAATGATGGGAAAAGGGTTATTGATGAAAGTGTTGAATTTTTTGTGCAAGCAGAAGATGAAGCATTGATACATGAGTCGGAAACCTACATCCGATATGCCCATAAGATTGATCTTTGTAAAAAAGAACTTCTGGAAACGCTCGAACAAGTGCATTCTATGGGCCATACTATTGTGGGTTACGGTGCTTCACACAGCACAACCACACTTCTCCACCATTTTGAAATAGGGGAATATCTTGACTTTATCGTGGATGACAACCCCATCAAGCACGGTCTCTATTCCCCTGGATACCACCTGCCGGTATATTCGTCAGATAAATTGTATGAAGATAAACCAAAGTATGTTGTTATGCTTGGCTGGCAGCACCAAAACAGCATTATAAATAGAAACATGAAGTATTTGGATGATGGGGGTAAGTTCATTATTCCTCTCCCAACCCTAAAGGTGATTGGTTGAGTTATATTCCTGCCAATATTTCTTGGTGGAAGGTTAATTACTCAGACGCGGATATAAAAAAAGTTACTGAGTCTATCCACAATGAAAATATCAGCATGGGTAAGATCACTGAGGAGTTCGAACAACGGATAGCCTACGAACTAGGGGTCCCCTATATTGTTGCAACGACCAGCGGGAGTGTAGCACTCCTGATGGCCCTAATGGCAGTCGGAATCAAGGCTGGAGATGAAGTGATTGTACCCAACCGTACTTGGATTGCCACCGCCCATGCCCCTATGATGCTGGGCGCTAAGCCAGTACTGGTTGATGTTCTGCCCGACCGACCTATTATGAACACGTCTAGAATAAGGGAAAAGATTACTTCTAGAACAAAGGCAATCATGCCCGTTCAATTAAATGGCCGAGCAGTGGAAATGGAAGAAGTTTGGAAGGTGGCAAAGGAATATGATCTTACCGTAGTAGAAGACTCTGCACAGGGACTGTTCTCTAAGTATAAGCGGAAATATATGGGAACGTTGTCTGACGCTGGTTGTTTTTCATTGTCAGTCGCAAAATTGATACCTACCGGCCAGGGAGGATTCATTGCAACTCGAAGGAAAGATATTTATGATAAAATGAGACTTATGCGGACCCATGGAGTTGATAATGTGAATGCCGGCACACCCTTTTTAACGATGGGCTTCAATTTCAGATATACCGATCTCCAAGCTTCGATTGGGTTAGTGCAATTGAGTAAAGTCAAGAAGCGAATTGATAATCTGAAATTAGTATATGAAAAGTATAGGAGTATTCTATCAGAATTAGATTATTTAAAGTTGATTCCTGTTAATATAGAACAGGGCGAGATTCCGCTCTATATAGAAGTCTTGACTGAAGAGCGGGAAAAGTTGGTGAAACACCTAATTTCGCATAACATTGAAACTAGGCCTTTTTACCCTGACCTAGATTCAGCTGTCCATCTCAAATGCCATAATGATTTTCCCAACGCTCGTCTGTTCGGGAAACAAGGATTAGTGCTTCCCTGCGGGCCGGATCAGCCGATAGAAAATGTAGAGCGTGTATTGATGGAGCTTAAGCACTATGGGTAATTATCAAGGTAATTACAATGTTAAAGTTCAGGATAATTCTGTTGCGATAGTTGGATGGGAGGAAGGGACAGCTGGTCAGATTCATTCGTGGTTAGAAACAACTGGAGAATATCATATTGCCTGCTTTATTAATCCGTCCGATCAACCCATATATGTTGATCCCAGTAATATTGAAAGGGACGCTACCAAATTTGATTATCCAACAAATATAAGTTTCAAAGATAAACCCCTGATCAATTCAGCAAATTGGCTACAAGCATTAAAACATCTCGATATTAAATATGTGCTGGTTACCACCCCTGACCCGAAGCAAAGATTTAATCAAATCAATCAGGTGCGTGAAGATAAGTTAAAATTGATAAACGCAATTCATCCCACTGCTCTCATCATGGAAGATGCTATCATAGGGGACAATGTAATCATGCACGCAAGGGTATTTGTGGGCTACCGTTCGGAAGTTTTTTCAGGAACAATTATAGATACGAATGTTCAAATAGATCATCACAACGTAATCAAGGAATGTGTGACCCTTGATCCAGGAGTTGTTACAGCTGGTAATGTTACCATAGGTAGATATACACAAGTGCACACCGGAACTGTAATTATTAACCGGAAAAGAATCGGTGAGAATTCAATCTTAGGTGCCGGTACGGTAATTATTGATGATATGCCAGATAATGTAACGGTAGTTGGTGTACCCGGGAAAATTATTAAGCATCACGAATAAATTGTACATTCGTGTTTTGGTTACAAAGCCCATACTCACTTGTAAATGCAACTAACTTGGAACTCATTCATCACCAGATAGTTCAGCCAGATTTCGGAAGAGGGATGGCCTACTATTCGAAGTAAACTAAAGAGATTGGCATTGTTACCCCTTAATCTACCTCGAATCGCATTAGCCTTTTTTCTTGTAATTCTGATCCGGTTGCTACGACCGTTTTTTTTGGTCCGAATCGGCTCTGTGGATATTGGGAGAATTGGAGGACCCTACTATGGAGATTGGTACTTAAGCGAAAAAGTCTGTGGTCGGCATCAGGGGCGATATCTTGACTTATTCTACTTTATTGAATCAACAAACCATGTGAACCGACAGTGGGAGAAAATGTGGAAACGTGTACTGCCCGTGTTCCCCTGGCCAAAATTGGCCCGGTTTGTAGAAAGAGTTAATAATTGGTTCCCTGGCCACGAACAGTACCGAATCCAGAATCTCGGCGTGATTCCGACCAAAAAAGAGCATGTCAGTTACCTTGAAGGTAGGAATCTCAAAGTCTATTCCAGGTACAATCAGCGCCTCGAATGCATTCTTGGCTCTAGCCAATCCAATCTTTCCTTTACGGAAGTTGAAGAGGTACGAGGGAAAAAAGAAATTCAGCAACTCGGGATTCCGCCAGAGAACCCCTTTATTTGCTTCCACAATCGGGATTCCGCTTTTCTGAATGTTTTAGAAAATGATGTGGACTGGAACTACCATAATTTCAGAGACTCCAGCATACTTAATTATATCCCTGCAGCGGAAGAAATGACCAAGAGAGGATGTTATGCTGTCCGGTTGGGTGCCGAAGTCAACGAGATAGTAGACAGTAAAAATCCAAAAATAATCGATTACTCATCAAATGGGATTAGAACTGATTTCCTCGATATCTACCTTTCCGCCAAATGCCGTTTTATTCTTTGTTCGGATACAGGGATATCTTTACCCGCAGAAGTTTTCAAACGCCCATTAGTCTACGTAAACTGGACCATGACTTTAAGAACTCCTGTTTATGCAGCTTATGGGCTGGTGATCTTCAAAAAGTTCTATTTAAAAAACAAAAATCAATACATGTCCTTCTCCGAAATCATAAACCTTAAATTTGGCGGTAATGACACCGACGAAATATTCGCTAGGTTAAATTTGGAGTTGATTGAAAATACCCCGGAGGAAATCCACGCTGTCACTATAGAGATGGACGAGCGCCTGAACAGTACATGGGAAACCACAGAAGAAGATGAGCACCTACAGAGGCAATTCTGGGCCCTCTTTGGCCCAGACAAGTTCAAGAGTCCCGATCTGCGGATCGGTGCTGAATATTTACGGCAGAATAAAGACTTATTGGTTTGAAAAAAAATATAATCATTTCAGTTGTTTCTCCAGTTTTCAATGAAGATGAATCATTACGTCCCCTTATTGAATCATTACATGAATTGATAGGTGAGAATCTAAAAGAGGTTATTATAGTATACCACCCAAGTTCAAATAAGGATTGTAAAGAAATATTAGTTTCATTAAGCGAAGAGTATCAAAAATTGAGAATTATAGCTCAAGATATGAAAGAAAAAGGTAATGGAAGTGCATTTAGACAAGGGTTTAATCTTGTTAGAGGGACACATGTCTTAATGATAGATAGTGATGGAGAAATGGATATTAATTCAATTCCAACAATGATAAATAAAGTCAATGACACTAATGCAGATATTGTCATAGGGTCCAGATATATGAATGGAGGATGTATTAAAGGAGCGTATCCTCCGTTAAAGCGAGTACTTAATTTATTTTTTCAATATATTTTTAGAATATTATTCTGGACAAAGGTAAGTGATTTAACCTATGGTTTAAAAATATTAAAATCTGATATATTGGATGACCTACAACTTGAAGCCAGATATCAGCATATAGGAGCAGAAACAACTTTAAAGCCAATAAAACTTGGATTAAAAATTGAGCAAATACCAGTAATACATAGATTCAGAGAGTCTGGAATAGGAAACAGTTTATCATTAACGGGAAACCTGAGGTACCCCATGATTGCACTAAAAATATTATTTTGGAATAACCGACCATGAAAGCAGCCATAACATTAACAACTATAAATAAACCAACCGTAATTGAATCATACTTAAAAAATATTCGAAAATATGGACATAAAAATGTTGAAATAATTGTAGTAGGTGATAAAAAAACACCCTCAGGCGTTAGTGAATATTGCGATAGTTTATCCAAGAAAAGTTCAACTTTAGTTAGATATTATGATGTTGATAATCAAATTAAATATTTGAAAAAATTTCCTGATTTTGACAGATACCTACCTTATAACTCATTTTCAAGGAGAAACATAGGTGATTTGCTTGCTTATGAAGAAGGATTTTCAACTGTTATTAGGGTAGATGACGATAATTTTCCTACCGATAATGATTTTATTGGGATGCATGATATAGTTGGAAAGGGTATAGAAACTAAAGTATTAAAATCAGAGAACGGTTGGTACAATATCTGTGAAGAATTAATTGATGAAGAAAACATTCCTTTTTACCCAAGGGGTTTTCCTTATAATAAAAGATGGTCATCAGATAAAATTTCAACTTACTTAAGCAAGGTAAAAGTTGTTCTAAATGCCGGACTATGGTTAGGTGATCCAGATATAGATGCAATTACTAGGTTATGTAAACCAATTAATGCAATTAAGTACAAGAAGACTTATGGAGATACTTTTGCACTTGATAAGGGCACCTGGTGCCCCATAAACACTCAAAATACATCTTATGCAAGAGAAATAATACCCGCTTCCTTTGTTCCACCAAATGTTGGTAGATATGATGACATTTGGAGTGGATATTTATTAAGGAAAATTACAGATTATTTTGATCACTATGTTACCTACGGAAGCCCATTACTATTTCAAAAAAGAAATGTTCACAATCTGTGGAATGATCTTGAAAATGAAATTAACGGTAACATATTTACAGATCATCTAATTCAAACTTTAAACAGTATTAATTTAGCAGGTACTTCATATGGTGATTGTTATTATGAATTAGCCGAAAAACTTGATGAAAATCTTTCAGAAAATAGAGTTGTTTTTGATGGTGTCATAGAAGGTATGAAAATTTGGTCAGATTCGATAAACAGCTTAAGTTGAGGTTTATTTTATGAAAGTACTAATAACAGGAGGTGCGGGATATATTGGATCAGTATTAGCAGTATATTTACTGCGAAAAAATTATCACGTAACTGTAATAGATAATTTGTATTACAACCAAGATTCTCTATTAACAGCATGTCAGTATCCTAAATTTGACTTTATTAATGGTAATGCGAGAGATGAAGTATTAATCAAAGATATCCTTCCTTCTTTTGATTTTATTATACCGCTTGCGTGTTTAGTTGGAGCCCCATTATGCGAAAAAAATAAAGAACTTGCTATTTCTACAAATTATGGAGCCATAAAGTTAATTGACAAATTCAGGACAAATAATCAGGGTATTATTTATCCAACCACCAATAGTGGATATGGTATTGGGGAAAAAGATAATTATTGTACAGAAGAGAGCCAACTTAAACCAATCTCCTTATATGGAAAAACAAAAGTAGATGCTGAAAGGCTATTGCTGGACACAGGAAACGCAATCACCTTGCGACTGGCAACAGTGTTTGGCACCAGCCAGAGAATGAGGATGGATCTACTGGTAAACGATTTTGTTTACAGGGCATTAAATGATAGAGTGCTAGTTCTCTTTGAAGAACATTTCAGGAGGAATTATATCCACATACAAGATGTAGCTATGACATTTTCTCATTGTATAGATAACTATGAGAAAATGAAAAATGAACCTTATAATGTAGGTTTAAGCAATGCGAACCTTACAAAAAGAGAATTAGCCGAAAAAATTAAAGAGCATATACCGAAACTGGTTATCATTTCATCAGAAATTGGCGAAGATCCAGACAAAAGAGATTATATAGTCAGTAACGAAAAACTTGAAAAAACGGGATGGAAACCGATGAAAAATTTGGATGACGGAATAATTGAGCTTATAAAGTGTTATAATATGTTAATCGTAAATAAATACTCAAACGTTTAAAGGTTAAAAGAGAATATGTTGTCATTTTGGAAAGATAAGAAAACCCTGGTTACAGGTGGTCATGGATTTGTTGGGCATGCAGTCCTTGAAGAATTAAATAGGTTAGGCTGTACACAGGTCATTGCACCCAAAAAACAGGAGTGTGATCTTACAATTGAATCAAATGTGAAGGAATTATTTAGTAGGACTAAGCCGGAAATAGTAATTCATTTAGCTGGTAAAGTTGGTGGTATTGGTGCAAACAAATCTGCAAAAGGAGAATTTTTCTATAAAAATATTATGATGGGAACGCTTTTATTTGAGCATTCTAGGTTAAATGGCGTTGAGAAATTAGTTGCACTTGCTGCTGGATGTGGTTATCCAAAACATTTGCAAAATGCCCTTAAGGAAAATGATTTTTGGGATGGTCTACCAGATGAAAACTCTATCGGATATTCAATGGCGAAAAAGATGCTAATTATCCAATCATGGACATATCGTGAGCAATACGGTTTTAATTCATCGGTTTTGTTACCTGCTAATTTATATGGACCACATGATAATTATGATTTAGAAACATGTCATGTTATACCTGCATTAGTAAGAAAATTCGTTGAAGCTGTAGAGAATAACGAAAAAGAAGTGGTTATTTGGGGTAGTGGTTTACCCTCCCGCGAGTTTCTTTATGTTGATGATACCGCAAAAGCTATCCTTGAAGTAGCAAAGAATTTTAATGAATCAGGTCCGCTGAATCTAGGAACTGGCATTGAAACATCGATAAAAAATTTGGCTACAACAATAAAAATACTAACTGGTTTTGATGGCCAAATAACATGGGATAAATCGAAACCAGATGGTCAAATTCGAAAATATTACGATATGAATCTTTTCAAAGAAAAATTAGGGTATATACCCAATACAACTTTAAATGATGGGCTGAAAAAAACGCTTCAATGGTACGGGCAAAACCGAAAGCAAATAATTGATAGTGAGAGATTGGCTTAAGGATGGTAATGGACTTTTGGGCAAAGAAAAAAGTGACAATAACAGGTGGCGCGGGTTTTATAGGATCACACCTTGCACAAAACTTGGTAGATTCAGGATCTTATGTAAAAGTTGTTGATAATTTAGAGAGAGGAAAAATAGAGTACATCAAGCCATTTTTGGATGATATAGAGTTTATAGAAGGGGATGTACGCATCATGAATACCTGTTACGATATTTGTGACGGGGCGGACATTGTGATTCATCTTGCTTCAAAAGTGGGAGGGATAGGGTATTATTTGCAAAAACCTGGGGAAGTGATCACCCATAACATGAAAATGGATAGTAATATGATTCAAGCGGTACTTAAAAAAAAAGTGAATAAATTTTTTTATGCAAGTAGCGCCCACGTCTATCCGATTCAACTACAAAATAGGCCGGATTCAGAAGCGATAAAAGAAGACCAAGTCCTACCAGCTAATCCTGAACTTTCATATGGCTGGGCAAAACTTTTGACTGAAAAACAGTTAGAATATTTATCTATGGAAGAAGTATCAACAAAATTTGCAATTGCAAGGTTCATTGGTATATATGGCGAAAATCAAGATATAGGTTTAGAGACGGGCTCTGTTATACCTGTTTTTTGTCGAAGGGCCGTAGAATATCCCAAAAACAAACCGTTTATCATTTGGGGAACCGGCAAGGAAACTAGATCTTATTGTTTTATTGATGATGCGATCGATTGCATTAAAAGAATGGTAATAAAATTAGATTCTGACTCACATGTTGGTCCTTTAAATGTTGGGAAAGAAGAAAGAAACAGCATCATTGAATTAGCAGAAAAAATAATTCATATATCGGGTAAAGGAATAGATATTGAGTTTGACGATACAAAAAAAACATTAATTTGGGGACAATGGGGTGATTGTTTAAAGGCAAAGCAAGAACTTGATGGATGGCATGCAACAACGCCACTTGAAATTGGATTAGAGCGCGTATATAAACATGTTAAGAAAAGGATAAAGGGCTAGAATGATTATCAGTAAGACACCATTCAGAATCTCTTTTTTTGGTGGTGGGACTGATTATCCGGTATGGATTAGGGAACACGGGGGTGCTGTTCTTGGGACAACAATTGACAAATATGCATATATAACCTGTAGATACTTACCTCCTTTTTTTGAGCATAAATACCGTATAGTCTATTCACAAATGGAAAATGTGGAATCCATCGTTGATATTGATCATCCATCCGTGAGGGAATGTATCAGATTTTCAAATATAGAATCTGGACTTGAAATCCATCATGATTCTGATTTACCAGCTAGATCAGGATTGGGTTCAAGTTCTACTTTTACAGTTGGATTATTGAATTCTCTCAATGCATTAAAAGGTGAATTCAGATCGAAGAAAAAGTTAGCAAAAGATGCAATCCATGTTGAACAGGATTTAATTGCGGAAAACGTGGGGTGTCAGGATCAAATTCACGCTGCATACGGTGGTTTTAACCACATTAAATATTTGCAAGATGGTAGTTTCACAGTTAGTCCTGTTATTATTAAGCCTGAAACAACTCGTGAATTACAAGATCATTGCTTACTTTTTTTTACTGGATTTTCCAGATTTGCCTCTGAAATTGCATCAGAACAAATAAAAAAAACACCCGAAAAGAAAAATGAACTTATTATCATGCAAGAAATGGTCAATGAAGCATTAAAAATACTGGCTGGTGAAAATGTTAACATTGGAGATTTTGGCAAACTACTTCATGAAAGCTGGAAAATAAAAAGATCTTTAACAAACAAAATAACAAATGATGCGATAGATAGTATTTATGATATTGCAATTAAAACTGGTGCCGTAGGCGGAAAATTGTTGGGTGCAGGTGGTGGTGGGTTCATACTCTTTATTGCAAGACCTGAACTACATGAATCAATTAGGCATAAACTAAAAGACTTATTGAATGTTTCTTTCAAGTTTGAAAATACTGGTAGCTCAATAATTTTTTATCAACCGTAATATAAGTTCGATAAAATAAATGTATGTAGACTCAATAGATACATTGATTCTTTGTGGAGGAAAAGGTACTCGATTAAAATCTATTGTTAATGATAAACCTAAAATTCTTGCTGAGATAAATGGTATACCATTTATTGAATATCTACTTAATTATTTAGATAAAGAAGGTGTAACTCGAACTATACTTTGCACCGGTAATAAGCATACAAAAATTGAAGATTGGGTAAACACAAAATATAATGGGAAAATCGAAATCAGTTTATCAAATGAAAAAATACCCTTAGGCACAGCTGGAGCTATCAAAAATGCTGAAAAAATGATCAATAGTGACCCTTTTATAGTCATAAATGGTGATTCACTTATAGATCTGAGATTGGATAAATTTATCAACTTTCATCAAAAGAAAAATGCTATGGTGAGCATTGCAACCTCATCCGTTGGAGAAAGAGAAGCATCTGGTACTGTTATAATTGATTCCAACGATTGTGTTGTAGATTTTATTGAAAAATCGGATATTAAACAAACAAACAAATCATTTATAAATGCTGGTATTTATATTTTTACGAAAAATATTCTATCATTTATGTCAATACAGAAAAAATTATCTATTGAATATGAGTTTTTTCCTTGGATACTTAAGAAATATAATAATAGAATTTTTGGATTTATTTCTGAAGAAAAGTTGTTAGATATAGGCACTCCTAAAAAATTGAGTTTAGCCGAAACCATTTTTCAGGTTAAACATAAAGGTACTTTCTCAAATTCATGAGTCACAAATATTTATTACTTTTATTTGTTACTGCTTTACTGAATTCAAGTGCTAACCTTCTAATTAAAAAAGCATCAGCTAAATTTATTATACCAAATTCAATCCAAGAATTAGTAAACATAAGCATATTTAATATTCCATTTATCCTTGGCATTAGCCTCTTTGCAATTTCTGTAATATTTTATGCATTATTACTATCAAAAGTGAATCTAAATATTGTTTTCCCAATTTTAACAAGCATCAACTTTATTTTAGTTAATTTAGGTGCGTTTTCCCTTTATAATGAAAGATTCACATTATTACATGCCATTGGCCTTACTGTTATTGTGTTTGGTATTTGGCTGATATCGCTTTCCTCTTAATACTTAAAACCATATCCCTTTCAAATCTTTATTTAATACTAACCTGATAATCTTTGAATGATAAATAAAATAAAAAATAACAAACTTATTCTATTTATATTGATTACCATATGGTTTAGTCTAGAGTACTTTGTTTTTGGGCAATTTTCATTTATCGAAGTGCTTGATGAATTTGAGGGGATTTTTATCAATTATGCTATTTGGGCTAAAAATGTTTTAGAATTCGGTGATGCTTATTGGTTACAGAATATAGCATCTGGTGCAGATAGCGCATCCGCAAGCTCAGGTGTAATCCTTGGTTTTGTTAATCTATTACTCCCTACTTGGATAGCGTATCAAGTTATAATTGTACTTCATTTTTTTTTAGCAGGGTATGGCGGATATTTACTATGTAAGCGCCTGTTAAATTTATCAGAAATTAGCAGTGTGTTTGGGGGTGTATTATTTTCCCTTCATGTAACTGATCATGTTTCAACTTTGTTAGCAATGAGTTTATTGCCTACAATATTGATTCTTCTTGATCATTGTTTAAACAAAATTTCACACAAAAAAATTGGTTATTATTTTTGGGTTGGTATAGTCGGAATAGTGTACTCCATATCATCACCATTCCATGCAATGTTGCCCTGGTCGCTTTTCGTATTCATAGTATGGTTATTGGTAATTTTTGAGAATTATAATTTTAAAACAAGATTGATGACATTGTTTGTTTTCATATTATTTTGTTTCTTGGCTCAATCTCAAGCAATATATGCAACATTTGCAAATGTAAACTTCTCAAACCGATCGATGCAGGATCAGGCTTTAGATGTAGGTTTTCACTTTTTTGGGTCTTTTGAAGGAGGTTTTAAATTAAGGGATTTATTAACATTATCCCTCGCAGCACTATCGATTCCTTTGTCATCATTCAAGAACAAAAAATTAAATGTAATATTACTATTAATATTGTTTGCAACCATCGCTCCAGTATTTATCAATCGGCTTAGAATGTTCTTTGATATTCAATTTATTAGGGGTGCGAGTTTTTCGTATATGAACTTAAATAATGATTTATTTTATTCTTGTGCAGCAGCGTATTGCATTGAGTTATTGCGAAATATATCGTTTAAGAATAAGATGATAAAACATGACATTGGTTATTCAATTGCTGTTTTATCTATGATTATTATAGTCTTGCTTAGTATTAAAATTAAAATCATTTCAGTAAATAAGATTGCTAAAGGTCAAAACTATCATAATTTATTTCAGAATAACCACTTAAAAAATATTTCTAAGCAGATGCAGGATCAATTATTTAGAGTTGCAACAATTACAACTAATTCAAATGAGCTACATAGTTCCTATGCTGCATTATATGGGTTGGAGGCTGTTGGTGGTATGCCATTGATTTATCCATTTCGGTATCAACAATATTTTTATCAAATATTTGCGCCTTTATATAAGAAAAAAAATATCAAACTTAGTATTAAAAATAGGGGATCGCGTCTCTATATACCGGGGCCAGAATATCCGGATGGAATATTTAAAAACCACCCAATTGATTTTAATCAGTTTTATAATCTAAATATGCTTTCCCTGTCTAATACTAAATATATTTTCTCCATGGGAAAGCTAAAACACCCAAACTTAGTTTCAATAGTAGTCCCTGATAATCATTTATGCGTGAAAATTAGGTGGCCTGACTTGCTAACAATGTCAATATTGGATAAAGTTGTTCACAAACTCAAAGATTTATTTTCTCAACAACGTCAATTATTTTATATTTATGAAAATAAGAAGTACTTACCCCGATTTTTTATGGCATCAGAATATATTGTTTTTTCCAATGACAAGGAGTTATTGAGTCAAATGAGTGGAATGGATGAATCAGCATTGCAGAAGATTGCCCTTATAGATGCTAAGGATCAGCAATATTTTGATTTTAAAAATAGAGTCGTGTCCGAGTACACCATTAAATTGAAAAAATACACGCCACATAAAATAATATTGGATATTCAATCAAATGGAGATGGAATTTTGATTGTAACTAATACATATAGTCCTTTTTGGAAAGTACAAGTTGATAATATAGAAAAGGAAATCGTACCGGCTTATCATGCTTTTTGGGGAATACCTGTCAGCAAAAAAGATAGGGAAGTTGTTCTTTATTATGACCCTCCATATAGTTTTAGCAATTTACTAAGCATAAATTGAAATATTGTCATTCAGGATGAAATTTTATCTTAAAAAAGATCAATGGTTACTAACCTTTTCCGAGATTTTAAATCTTAATATAAATGGTAATGATTCTAATGACATACTTAAATCTCTGCAGTTGGAACTCATATAAAATACTCCAGATGAGATTTGCGATGTTACGATTGAAATGGATGAACGACTAAATGAGCATAGGGACTTATTAGTATGAAGAATAAAAATAAATTAAATATACCTTTTTTTGATTTAAGAGTCCGAGATCAATCGCTACGTGAAGATTTAACCGATGCGTTTAAAAAGGTTTTAGACCATGGTAAGTTGTTTATGGGACCTGAAGTCTATCAGTTTGAGGAAAAAATAGCTCAAGAAATAGATAAGCGTTATGGTGTAAGTGTCGGTTCTGGAAGTAGTGCACTTTATCTGGCATTAAAAGCATCAGGTGTTGGCCCAGGAGATGAAGTGATTACAACGCCCTTAACTTGGATAATTACAGTAAATGCAATTGCTGCTTGTGGTGCTATTCCTGTTTTTGCAGATGTTGGAGATGATTTTAATATTGATCCAGATTCCATAAAAAATAATATCACTTCTAAGACTAGGGCCATAGTTCCAATGCACTATGCTGGGCATATGTGTAACATGGACAGAATTTGTGAAATATCAGAAAAAAATAATATTATGATCATAGAAGACGTAGCACAAGCATATGGAGCATCATTAAATGGAAGGAAAGCTGGTAATTTTTCTTTTGCCGCAGGATTCAGCATGAATCCTATGAAGGTACTTGGAGGTTATGGAGAGGCAGGTATGGTGACTACTGATGATAAAGATACTTATGAGCGTATAAAAAGACTTAGGCATGCCGGAACCACATCTGATGTAAAAAAGAGGCATATTACTAATGATTGTCTTGAAGTCTCCCTAAACCATAAAATGGATACAATAAACGCTGCATTGTTATTGGTTGCTTGTAAGCACTTCCCAGAGAAACAGAAGAGACGTGAGTATATTGCGAAAAAATATGATAATGAACTGTCAGAAGCTATTATTCGACAAGGATATCATTTAAATGAAGTACATGGACGTTATGTTTATGCTGTTGCTGTTGATGAAAGAGACGAATTAAAATCTTATTTGGAAAAAAATCTAATTGAAACAAAAATATTTAATTCTCCATTAGCTTGCGATGCACCAGTTTACCAACAATACAATTCTGATTCCGTTCCTGTGGCTAGAAAAATGCTTTCTAAGAATTTAATTCTACCATCGCATGAAATGCTAAGTGATGAACAGATTGAATGCCTAATCTATACGCTAAATCGATATTATAACTAGTAGATACCCTAAGCCTCCGAAGCCCCATTTACTGTGAACTCATCTCAAATTAATAGATGTTGTTCTATATGTGAGCATGAAGTAGATGTTATAGAAGTTTGCTATCCTCTTTTCCGTCATTTAGATTTCACTACAATATCCAAAGGTGGAGATTTTTTAAAATGTACTTATTGTCAAACAATTTTCAACTCTAATGCAATTATAGCGGAGCAGTCGACTTTTGGAACAAAAGATTATGCCGCAAGTCATCAGACCGAACACACAATGCATATTGATGGTTATGCCAAACCTGTTCAGCGAACATTTTTACAAGCAAAGTTACTGGCAGCAAATTTCATTCCTAACCAGAATTGTCGAATACTTGATATAGGTTGTTTCGATGGGCGTCTACTAATTGAATTAGATGGACTTTTAAAGAATTCAGACTTGTGGGGTTATGATATAAACCATCATCTTGAATCCGTTTTCCCTAAACGTGGAAACTTCCATTTTGTTTCTACTAGTCTTAATGATATTTCAGAGTCATTTGATCTCATAACTTTATCTTATTCCATTTTTTATATTCCTGATTTAAGTGAGTTGATGGTTTCAATTTACCGGTTATTGAAAAAAGATGGAGTTCTTTTCATTCAAGCACCTGATATTGAAATTAATCCGTATTATTCGCTTATGGGTGATCAAAGTTATGTTTTCACAAAGATTTCACTTACTAATGTTCTGAATCATTTTGGTTATAGCTTAGAGGTTATAACTCACGAATATTTTCAAACGGCGTTGATGGTTATAGCTCGAAAGAATAAATCAAAAATATCTATAAATTATCAGAATGATGATACTTTTGAAAATAATATTGAAAAAATAAAAAGATTTAAACAAAATTTAAAAAATATTAAAAATCAAAATATTGCTGTTTTAGGCTCAACCGTTAATGCCGCCTTTGCAGATCAAATTATGGATAAAAAAATTCTGTGTTTCTTAGATGAGAATCCATCAAAAATTGGAAAATTATTTAGGAATATTAAAATATTACACCCAAAAGAAATGATTACTACTACTACTACTATAATTCCTTATGGAATACCTGGAAACAAGATTAAGGAGAGATTTGAAAATCTTTACAGAGGATCTTTTATGGTAATATGATTTCATCAAGAAATTTAATTACTACAGTTTTCATAATGTTTGAATCTCTATGAACTTATTTAATAAAATCAAAGATAGTGGTATTGATAAAATACGTAATCTATTTGGGAAATTTGGGATTGACCTTCAAAAAATTCAGGGACTGGACCTGCAAATACGCAAACTGCAATCCATCACGGATCCTGAAACCAGACTGCGCGCCGCGGAGGAATTGGTGCGTAAATACCCTAATCATCCGAAGCCCCATTTAGAGCTCGCTCAATGCCTGCATAGGTTGAACGATCCACGGCAGTTCGAACAGATGAACCGTTATGCCAAAATCAGGCGGGAGTGGCTGGTTCTGACGGAGCTTGCTGAACTGGACATGGAATTCATCTGGCCCGGGATGGTGATAGGTAGCCTTGGTAACCACTATGCGATAGAAAGTCTGTTAAAGGCCAATCAATACGGTTTGAGATCTGCTAGGAAACCCTTCCTACTCCTGCCTGAAAACGCTCAACTACGCAACCCAGCGCTCTTCAGTTATTTTGAACCCCATCTGCACGTTGTCCGGGACAGAGAGGCGATACAAGCTCTAAAGCAGCTGGAATCCGTCTTGACTCTGCCCCTAGGACTTGGCCTTCCCATGAACGATAGCTTCCCGTTTCTAGATTTTGCGGTCAACTGGGCTGAGGTGGAACGGGAAAAGCAGGGGTTGGAACTGGCCTTGTTCCATTTAAGCGACCAGCACCGCGGAATGGGGATGCAGGCCCTGAATCATCTGGGTCTACCCAAGGATGCATGGTACGTGACCCTGCACGTGCGCGAACCGGGCTACCGTGGTGAAACCCGTGAAAACACAACCGAAAACTGGCGTAACGCCAACCCGCTGGATTACCTCAAAGCCTGCGAGGTCGTCACACGAGCTGGTGGCTGGGTTTTCCGCATGGGCGACCCTTCGATGACGCCACTCCCGCCAATGGCGCAGGTGATTGACTATGCCCTTCATGAAATCCGCAGCGACTGGATGGACGTCTTTCTCGGTGCTACCTGTAGATTTTTTATTGCGACATCGTCGGGTCCCATAATTATTCCTATGATTTTTGGGAAACCGGTTTTATTTACAAATTCCAATGGATTTGTTGAGTATTATGGATTAAGGAGACACCACCTTTACCTCCCCCGTTGGGTAAAAAAAACAAAGAGTGGAAGTTTATTAACTTTTCAGGAATATATGCTACCTCCAACCAGTACTTTATGTTCAATGAAGGGTTTTAGAGATGCTGGACTGGGCTGGGTGGAGAACACCCCGGAGGAATTGGAAGCTGCTACGATGGAGATGCTTGAGCGGACCGATGGTGGTTTGCCTTCAACAATACCTGACAACGACCTCCAGCGACGCTTCAAAGCCTTAGCCGAAACCTGCGGCCTCAAGTATGGCGGTCAGGCGATGAAGGCCTTTGCTTCTATCAGTAGAGATTTTATAGAACACCATGCTGACCTACTGTAACGGAATCGGCTGAACTGAAATATTTTCTTCTCGTGCCGTTTATCTCGAAAGCTTACCAAAGTTGTCATTTTGAGAGTATCAGAAATCTGTTTTTTCTACTGGTTGGGTATAATTTTACCCTGTGCCCGCCCTACGAACTAATCAAGGACACGACTGTCAGGTTACCTTAAAAACTGGAAAGGAATATTAAGAACAATATAATGCGGGCTATTTCTCGAATCTTATTTAACATGGGCCTGAGGATGTATCTCTGGTTATTCAGCGTTTTGCTACGTGTATTTTTCAGCCTATTCAAGCTGTTATCTCATTTTGATGCTATACGAAAGTTGCTTGATTATACTTTTCAGACAAGTGTAAAAGAAATGATCGCTAAAGAATTCGACAAGCTTATTTCCCCAATACCCGTGAGACATAAAGATTATCCACTCCCCCGATTGACTGCCGTAGATATCGGCTCACGGGAAGGGCCGATAGATGTAATATTAAAAAACAGGAAATTTTTTGACCGTATCATTTTATGTGAGGGTGAGCCTGAAGAGGCATTAAGGTTGAGGGAAGAAGGTTACGAGGTCATTGACAAATTCGTTGGTGGAGAAGTGGGCAGAGGGAAATTCTACCATATTAAAACCCATCCAGGCGCAGGCTCATTGAAAAAACCAGCCACTAAGTTCCTTGAGCTATATGGAGGAAAAAATTATTATTTGAATTACCTTAATTACAAAGAAATAGATGTTGAAGTGGCTGATTTAACGATGGAACTTAAGCGATTAAACATCAATCAAGTTGAACTGTTGAAATTAGATATCCAAGGATATGAGTACGAAGTTTTATCATCGTTATTCACGACATCAATCCGGCCGCTCGTTATTCATTGTGAGGTGATGCAGGTCCCCCTTTATTTTGACACCCGCTACGGTTGCGAGATCGATACTTTGCTACTTAACGCGCATTACATTTGTGTTGGTAGGTCTGACGAACATTTCAGAGGAGGGATGCCCATCTGGTGTGACCAACTATATATTCCCAATCCACTACAAAAAGAAGGATACAAAATCATTGAAAGTAGAATTGATGATTTTCTACTCCTTGCCAAAATGTACAGATTTGATAAATTGGCAGAGAGACTATTGGAGTTAAGTGAAGCTGCTGCTTGATATTGTTATTAATGTTCAATTGGACGTGCCATTGCTTTTGTGTATGCCTGTCACCTGGCGGCAAATCGAAAATATGCATATTGGGTGAATTTCATGTATCCTGTAGAATAGTATAATTTTGGATTAACAATAAATGAATACAGATTTCATCAAGGTCTGGCGGATTCTCAGCATGAAGGAGCGCCGCCAACTTGTGCTGGTTTCAGGGCTTCAGGCCTTGTCTGGGTTGATGGATATGGTGGGAGTAGTATCCATTCTGCCCTTTCTATCAGTGGCGGTCAATCCTGAACTGCTACGGAGTAACGCCATTCTGGTCACAATGTTGAGTTGGACCGGTTATTCGAACGAAAACTTCCTGATACTGCTGGGCGTGATGTCCCTTGGAGTGCTGATCCTTAACCAGGCCGTGCGGCTTGGTAGTGGATGGTATGGGCAGTTTGTCGTTCACAGAATCTGGTGGGCCTTGGTTAAGCGGATGTTCCGCTACTATCTGAACCAAACCTATCTTTATCACCTCCAGAATTCCTCTATGGTTCTCTTGGAAAAACTGCAAGTGCGTATTAACGCCGCAGTGGCCGGGGTTATCCAACCCATTTTTCTGCTGATAAGTTCATTTTTCAGCACGCTGTTCATGATCTGCCTGTTGGTTTGGGCCGAGCCGGTTTTGACCTTTGCCCTGCTGGGTATCATTGGTGCCTTTTACTTGCTGGTGTACCAGAGAATCAAGGCCCGGCTGGATTCTTATGGCAAAGTCAGCCCCATGTTTTCCCGCAAGTCTTTTAATTTGATCGCCGAGGCTTTGGGCGCGATTAAGGAGATCAAAGTTCGACACAACGACCAGATTTATCTGAATTTGTTTGATCCGCTGGCCAAGCGCTATTGCGATTCCCAAGTGAAGATCCAGCTTTTTACAGCAGCACCCGGGAGCATAGTCGAGGTGGTCGCCTTCGGTGGAATTTTGTTTATCACCCTGATGATGATGTCCTCTTCAGGGCTTCAGCAGGCGATTCCCTTGCTTGGGATATACGCGCTCTCCTTAAAACGCATCCTGCCCGCTATCCAGGCGGCCTACCAGGAGATTGCACGGATTCGCTTTCACCAGCCTTCCCTTCAGGTTGTTTATGACGACTTGGTAGAGGCAATCCGCTCACCAGAAATAGTAAAACCTGTGGAAGTTAAGGTAGAACGCGACAGCTGTAAAGGAACCATAGAACTGAAAGATCTAAGTTTTTCATATCCTGGAACGGGCAAAAAAGTATTGGACTCAATTTCCTTGGAGATTCCCCGGGGCGGCATTGTCGGCATAGCCGGCAGTAGTGGCGCCGGCAAGACCACGCTAGTTGATCTCATCCTCGGGCTCTTCGAACCAGAGTCGGGAGGCCTCTTCATTGGAGGAAAGGCTCTCGATGAAAATACACTTACCGGCTGGCAGGCTGGACTCGGATATGTTCCACAGGCGGCATTCATAGCTGACGGCACCATCGCCCGGAACATCGGTTTTGGTATCGTCGAAAATCAGGTGGATCTGAAAAGGGTGAAAGAAGTGGCCAGGATCGCTCAGATTTCAGATTTTATTGAACATGAACTGCCTAAACAATATGAAACTTTTGTTGGAGAGCGAGGTGTACGTTTAAGTGGTGGGCAAAGACAGCGCCTTAGCATTGCTCGGGCTCTTTACCATGATCCGGATATCTTAATTCTAGATGAAGCAACTAGCGCTCTCGATGGTATTAACGAAGAGATGATTATGTCTTCTATAAAAAAACTAGCTGGTACAAAAACCATCATTATTATTGCACATCGACTTACGACTTTAAAGGAATGCGATAATATATATTTTCTTTATAATGGGAAACTTATCGACGAAGGTAATTACCAATATCTAATGGAAAATAATCTGACTTTTAAAAGAATGGCAAGGGATGAGCAAAAAAAATAAATGAATAGTAATTATTTTAGAAAACTGATGGTAAAGTTTATTCCCCAAGCATTCAAATACAAAGTTGCAAGAATACTTGGTAATACTTTATTTAAATTAATGACAATAGGGCATTTCAATGTTCTTGATAAAAAATTATTATGGCTTTTTATTAAACTACAGGATTTTGATAAAGCAGAAAAAATTATTTCAAAGCACGCTAATGAACTGTACTATCTACGATTTTTGGAGAAAGTTGAGAGATGTAAAGCATTTGGAAAATTTTCTGAAGAAAGGAGACTGGATTACAATCAAAAAGATTTTAAAAGAATTCTGAATATTAATCAAAACCTCATAAAACGATTTCCTGAAGATTTTCATTTGCACCACAGCATGGGTAAGAATTATGCATCTAATGGTGATCAGGAGAGAGCTAGATTCCATTTCTTTGAATCTTTGAAACTTCAGAGAAAAGATAAGTTAGCCCAGGGAAAAACCGGACTAATATTTATTGCAGGAGGTCATAGAAGTGGTACTGGCTTTACAGCAAGGTCTCTTAGTGAAGGGTTAAATATAAATGATAATGTAAAAACTTTAATTAGTGATTTTGATGAATATTTCCCGAAATATGGTATCGTTGAACTCCCTACTTATCTAGGAACACCGCATTGTACGCCAATGCCTGATGGTGTTATGGGTACTCATGCAGGTGCAATAGAAGCAAATCTTAAAACCCTTCCGCTAATTACCGACAAAATACTAGTAATCGTACGAGATATCAGGCAGTCTATCGTTTCTAAAGTTGCATATTCTGAATATTTACGCCTTACAGGAAATATAACTGCATTACTGCAATATCAATATCCTAACGGGTTTTTTCATTGGCCAATTAATAAGAAGATTGATTGGCAAATAGATAATTACTATACCCCTGCAGATATTGAATGGATCAAAGGTTGGTTGATAGCAGATGAAGATCCGGAGTTTCCCTGCAAAATTCACTTCTCCCGGTTTGAAGTTCTGGCCCGAGATCCAAAAAGATATTTCCAGGAGATTCTGTCTTTTTATGATTTGCCAGAAGACAAATTTACCTTTCCACAAAAACCGGAATTCAATCCTAAAACCAATCTACGAAAAGGTTCAACGGATGAATGGAAAGATGTATTGAGTGAAAACCAAGTTCAAAAAATCAACAACCTCATTCTTGATGAATGGTTCGAACGGTTTAATTGGCCGAAAATATAATTTAATGCTGGAGAACAGATCCATCTTCATCACCGGCGTGAATAAGTTTAGAAAAACTTTGATCAGTGAACACTCTCAATTTATGTTCAGATTGATTATATCAATTGACAATCGGTAATAAATGACAAATCCATTCAAGAAAGGAAAGACAATTATAATTGCTACTCTAGGACCATCAACTTTTGAAGAACATTTATTGAAAAAAGTTGAGGATAGGGGAATAGATTTTGTTCGCATCAATCTGTCTCACACCTCCATAGATAAAGTAGAGGAAACCGTTCAATATATCACCGATACGATAGCTACACCATTGATGATTGATACGGAGGGTTCACAGGTAAGAACTGGAGATCTCGGTGTGGATACTATAACTCTTACCATGGGAAATCAGATTAGAGTATACAAAGAGCACATTGTCTGTGATGATAAGAATATATATCTCCGTCCGGAGATGGCGGTAGATCAACTTCAGGTTGGTGATCTGATTTTTATTGATTTTGATACAATTATCCTTCGCGTGGATTCCTTAGATAGGCTCAAGGGAAATGGATATATTGTTTGTTCAGTCCTTTCTGGCGGAGTTATGGGTAATAATAAAGCTGTGACTGTACCGCAACGAAATTTAAATTTTCCAGCACTAAGTGAAAAGGATGTCAAGGCCTTAGAGATTGCAAAGAAATACAAAATAAATTTTTGCAGTATGTCTTTTGTTGATTCGGTAGATGATGTGCTTGAACTCAAGAAACTATGCCCCCAAATTAAAGTGGTTGCAAAAATAGAAACGGAGAAAGGGGTAAATAATCTCAATGAGATTATTGATGTTAGTGATGGGATACTCATAGACAGAGGTGATCTCAGCAGAGAGATTCCTCTTCAAAAAATCGCTTTTGCTCAGAAGATTATTATTAACAAGGCTAATACCAAAAATACGCCTGTTTTTGTTGCAACAAATTTATTGGATACGATGATGGATTCATTGCGTCCAAGCAGAGCGGAGGTCAATGATATTGTTAATACACTTTTAGATGGGGCCGATGGATTGGTTCTTGCGGCGGAGACTGCCATAGGAAAAAACCCTATTCAGACCATCGATTTTATGATGAACATATGTAGAGAGACTCAGGATATTCAGAAATCAAAGATCCTTGAGGGGATAGATACGGGTTTGGGAAGTCTTGATGCAATGCAATACATAACAAGTCCTGTTATAGGAAGCAGCCTCATAGAACCTCATGGGGGAAAACTCGTTAATAGGACGTGTAAAAGGGTCTTGACAAAAAAGGCTGTGCAAGAGATGGGAATCTTGAATGTCTCAAAGGAAACTGTCATGGATGCTGAACAGATTTCCATTGGTGCTTTTAGTCCTCTTGAAGGATTTTTATGCGAAGATGATTTTAATAGTGTTGTTGATACTATGCGCCTGAGTGAAGGCACTATCTGGACAGTTCCTATCATTATTCAGATAGATAAGATGGATGCTAAGCGACTTGAAAAAGTACCTGAAATTTTGTTGGTAGATGATACGGGTTTAAAGATTGCAATACTTCACAATGAAAGTATTTTCATGATGAATAAGCAAAAAGTTTTAATGAAGTTGTTTGGAACCGATAATCCGAGACATCCGGGAGTAAATAAGGTACTTGCAGGTGGGGATTATATCATTGGCGGAAAGATTGAGCTTTTGCAGAGAACTTCCAATAATTTCAAGCATTATGAATTAACTCCAACACAGACAAGGAAGATTTTTGAAAGCCTGAACTGGAAAAAGATTGTAGGGTTTCATACTAGAAACGTTATCCACCGTTCACATGAATTTATCCAACTGGAAGCGATGAAAACCGAAATGTGTGATGGGCTGTTTGTGCATCCAATCATAGGGGAGAAAAAGAAAGGCGATTTTCAAACAGAGTGTATTATTGACAGTTATGAGCTGATGATGAAGCATTACTATCCCAAAAATAAAGTGATTTTAGGAGCTTTTGCAACATACTCGAGATATGCAGGACCAAGAGAGGCTATTTTTACTGCTATATGTAGACAAAATTTTGGATGTAGTCATTTCATTGTTGGTCGCGACCATACCGGTGTCGGAGAATTTTATGTTACCGATGCTTCTCATAAGATTTTTGATCAGTTTCCCGATCTTGATATTAAACCGGTAAAATTTGATCAAGTGATTTTCAATACTCAAGCTGGATTATACCAACTAGATGATTTGGCAATTGATGATAGTGATACTACCAAGGTTATAAGTGGCACAAAGATGCGGGTGATGATCAAAAATAAAGAAATTCCCCCTAATTGGTTTATGAGACCAGAGATTGCCACTTATCTCATTGATAGAATAAAAGATGGAAACCAGGTATTCGTCGAATAATATGGGAAAAGTAATTTGGTTTTGCGGATTATCAGGTAGTGGAAAGACAACGATTGCTTCTGGTCTTAAAAAAGAACTTAAAAAGAATCAAAGGACAGTGAAGATTCTAGATGGTGATGATGTTCGAGATAAACTCCACAGGCATTTGAGTTTCACACCTGATGATATTCGTGAAAACAACAGATTGATATCAATCATGTGCCAGGATATGAAAGATAATTATGATTATATCTTAGTCCCGATTATTGCTCCTTTCCAGGATGCCCGGAACAGTGCAAGAAAAAAAATAGGTGCAGATTTTATAGAACTTTTTGTCAATGCAGGGCTTGATGAATGCATCAGAAGAGATGAGAAGGGTTATTACAAAAAAGCTTTTAATAAAGATATTAGGGGTTTTATTGGTATTGAAACTCCTTTTGAACCACCTATCAATGCAGAAATTGTGGTTAACACAAAAGCAGAGAAAGTTTCTGAATCAGTATACAAAATTCTTGTTGCGATTGGCGAAATGATAATTCACGAGTAACAATTTTTGCTTGTATGAAATCTAATAAGGGGTAAATCAATGCTGAATAACAAATCTATCCTCATCACGGGTGGCACCGGTTCATTTGGTAAAAAGTTTATAGCTACGGTTTTTAAACAATACAAACCAAAAGAGGTAATTGTTTATAGCCGGGATGAACTTAAACAGTTTGAAATGCGGGAGTTGTTCCCCACGGAAAAATTCCCGATAAAGTATTTCATAGGTGATGTACGGGACAGGGACAGGCTTTACCGGGTAGCTCACAGTGTGGATTATATTGTACATGCGGCAGCCCTTAAACAGGTCCCCACGGCGGAATTCAATCCATTTGAAGCGGTAAAGACCAATATCTATGGCGCTCAGAATATCATTGAAGCTGCCCTGGAAAATGACGTTAAAAAAGTTGTGGCTCTTTCCACCGATAAGGCCTGTAACCCCATTAACCTTTATGGCGCTACTAAGCTGGCTTCTGATAAGATGTTTGCCGCCGCTAACCACTGGGAGCGAAGTCATCATACAGCCTTCTCTGTTGTGAGGTACGGGAATGTGGTGGGCAGTCGCGGCAGTGTCATCCCGTTCTTCTTGAAGAAAAAGAAAGAAGGTGTATTGCCAATAACAGATGAACGCATGACCCGTTTCTGGATTACACTAGATCAAAGTGTGAAGTTTGTATTTGATTCTTTAAAAAGAATGAAAGGTGGAGAACTGTTTGTGCCCAAGATTCCCAGTATGAACATTGTGGATCTTGCCAAAGCCGTTGCCCCGGAAGCAAAAACAAAAATAATAGGGGTCAGGCCTGGTGAAAAGATCCATGAGGTCATGATTTCTTCTGATGATGCCATCAACACGCTTGAATTTGACACTTATTTCGTAATTCAGCCATCTCACCCATGGTGGGATAACCTGGAGTACATTAAAATCAATGGCGGTAAGCCGGTTGATGAGGGTTTTACCTATTCCAGCGGGAATAACACTCAGTGGCTGAACATTGAAGATTTGAAAAAAATGATTGCAAATTTATGAGGAAAAAAATAAAGTATGGCTGGCACGAGCTTGATGATAATGACATTCAAGCCGTCGTTGACATTCTGCAAAAGGGCACCATCACCCAGGGCCAGACCGTTGAGGACTTCGGTCAGGCTCTAGCGGACTATGCTGGTGCAAAATATGGCGTGGCAGTTTCCAGTGGCACGGCCGCCCTGCACATCTCCGTGGCGGCGCTGGGCATCGGCCCCGGGGATGAAGTTATCACCACTCCCATAACCTTTTGCGCAACAGCCAATGCCGCACTCTACCAGGGTGCGGATGTTAAATTTGTAGATATTGACGAAAGCACCCTCAATATTGACCCTAGTCTGATTGAAAAAAACATTACCGAACGAACCAAGGCCATCATGCCGGTAGACTTTCGAGGCCACCCGGCCAATTTGCCGGAAATCAAAGAAATTGCCGACAGATATAACTTGAAAATTATCGAGGACGGTTCTCATTCCATAGGTTCCACTTACACACACAGCGGAAAAGATTACGCCTGTGGAGATGGTGTACATGCGGATTTTTGCACCTACAGTTTCCACCCTGTCAAGCATATCACCACTGGCGAGGGAGGTGCGGTGCTTACCAATGATCCCGATTTTTACTGGCAGGTCTTTTTGTTGCGAAAGCATGGCATCGATCGCCGAGAGGAGATGTTTAGTGAGAAGAAGCGTATTAGTTCCTGGACCTATGACATGGAAGCTTTGGGTTTCAACTACCGCATCACCGACTTCCAGGCCGCCTTGGGTCTGAGTCAGCTTAAAAAAATTGACCGCATCAAAGCCCGACGCCGTGAAATCGTGAACTACTACAATGACCATTTTTCAGGCATCGAAGAACTAATTCTGCCCTTTGAGAATAAAAGCGTGGATAGCAATTTCCATTTATACATTCTGCAGGTGAAGGACAACTCTCGCTTCGACCGCTACGACCTTTTTACCTACCTCCAGGGCATGAACTACTTACCCATGGTTCACTACATCCCAGTGCATCTGTTGAAATATTACCGCAAGCGCTACGGTAGCAAGCGCGGAGATTTACCTGTATCGGAAAAATATTATGACCGGACAATCTCAATTCCGCTTTATCCCTCTCTCACAGATGCCGAAGTTGACAGAGTTGTGAAAGATATCACCAGTTTTATCAAATCAAATTGATAATGTTCATTTTGGAAAAAGTTGATCATGATTAATATTTCAAATAAGATAACTGAAAAAATGGATTTGGATATAGCTCAGCGTGTTTTAGGTTGCGGTATATCCGATATTACAGAAGATTATGATAGTCCGCTTGTAGGCAAAACGTGTACAATTAATTTCTATGAGTTTTATCTTTTTAGAAAAATATATTGAAAGTAGTAATAATACCAGCCCGAAGTGGAAGTAAACGAATCCCGGGTAAAAACATCAAAGATTTTTGCGGAAAACCAATCATCGCATATTCTATTCAAGCAGCACAAAGTAGCAAGTTGTTTGATCGTATAATAGTTTCAACTGATTCTACAGAAATTGCAGAAGTAGCAAGGTCATATGGTGCTGAAATCCCCTTCATGCGACCGCCGGAATTGGCTGACGATTTGACCCAAACTGATCCTGTAATTTTACATGCATTAAAATGGTTGTTAGAAAATGGACAGAAGGTGAATTATGTTTGTTGTATTTATCCAACTGCGCCGTTAATAAAGTCGAAATATATCCGGCTGGGATTGAAATTACTTAAACAGCATAAAGCAACTTCAGTTATTCCAATAACACCCTTTCCGTCAAGTATTTTTCGGGCTTTGAAAATAAATAAAAAACAACGAGCAGAAATGTTTTGGCCACAGTATTTCGATTCACGTTCACAAGACTTACAAACTGCTTATTATATAGCAGGCCAGTTTATTTGGGCTGATGTAGGAAAGTTTCTGGAAGAAAAGAGTTTTTATTCAAATGATTCAATTCCCCTTGTATTACCGAGTTATCTCGTACAAGATATTGACACTACGGAGGATTGGAAGATAGCCGAAACGATGTTTCATGTGAATAAAAGTAGCAGGTGATCTTTGCATATAACCTTCCTTACTGAAGGAGGTCAAAAAATTGGATATGGGCACATAACTAGATGCCTATCAGTAAGTCAATCCTTAAAAGAAGCTGGTGCCGAGGTTTCATTTATTGTTAATGGTGACAGTGAAGCGATAAACATACTTTCTGAAATATCTGTTGAAATCATTGATTGGATTAATAAAAAAAAGAAATTACTAAATCGACTTCAGAATGTGGATATTTTATTGATTGACTCAATATTAATCAACCGATCATTTTTTAAACAGATTGAGGCAATTGTTCCAAAAATAATTTTTATTGATGATTATTATCAATGGATGCATAAAAAAGGTCTTATCATTGACTGGACTGTACTTGTTGAAAAAAATAGAATATGCAATGTAACACTCCCAGTCAAGTATTTACTTGGGACAACTTACACAGCGCTTAGAAAAGAATTCTGGGATGTCCCTAAGAAACAAGTTTCTGATTTATTAGATAATGTTCTTGTGACTTTTGGCGGGAGTGATATTCGCAATTTGACTCCTCGAATTCTTCGCTTGATTAACAATTATTTTCCTGATTCAAATACAACTATTATCATTGGTGGATCTTACAATAACATGAAAGAAATTGAAGCAGAATCCACCGAAAACACTACATTTGTATTTTCCCCTAATGCAAAGATAATGAAAGAATGTATGGTTAGGGCTGATATAGCCATTGCTTCGGGTGGGCAGACCCTTTATGAGTTGGCGCGCATTGGTGTTCCAACTATTGCCATTATCTCAGTTGATAATCAACTTGATGACATTTATGGATGGCAACAAACTGGTTTTCTAATGAATGCTGGCTGGTGGGATTCACAGGATCTTAAACAAAATGTTGTTGATTTATTAAACAAATGTATAAAAAAATCTAAAAGGAAAAAGATGATAAATATAGGCCGTTCGTTTGTAGATGGTCAGGGAGCAAGAAGAATAGCTGATAGCATAATTGAAATGTATAATGATTCTTAAATTTGAGGAACGTGCATCTGTAGTTTTGTATAACTTTCTTGTTGAAATACCTAAAAAAAGTACTTTTTTATTACCTTCTAATGTTTGTCCCATTGTTCCGGCCATTTATATAAAAGCTGGTATTTCATTTGAGTTTGTTGATATCAGTTTAGAAACTCTAGAAATGAACACAGGAATCATTTTATCAAAGTTAAAAAGGAATCCTAAAAGTTATTGTGGTATTCACTGTGTTCATACATATGGTGTATACACTGACAATGAAAAATTATTTCAAGAAATTAAAAATATAAATTCTAAATTATTTATTATAGATGATCGTTGTCTACAAAAACCAGAATTTACAATTTCTGATACAAAAGCAGATTTGATTTTGTATAGTACCGGTTATTCGAAATATGTTGACATAAATTGGGGCGGATATGGTTTTCTTTCCGACAATATAACATTCTATAAAAAACACAACTTAAATTATAATCTTTATGAATTAGATAAGTTATCTCTTCAATTTAAAGAATCTATCAAAAATCAAACGCTATTTGTCTATAAAGATTCAGATTGGCTTGGTGATACAAATTTTGATAAAAATTTCAATATTTTTAAGCAAAAAATAATAAAAAAATTTGCTGATGTAGAAAAAAACAAAAATAAAATAAATAATGTTTATAGAAGCGATATTCCATTTGAAGCGCAGTTTGCTGAACCATTTCAATATTGGCGATTTAATATTTTGGTAAACCAAAAAAAACGGCTATTAAAGACAATTTATTCTAATGAGCTTTTTGCTAGTTCTCATTATTATCCTGTATCCTTGATGTTTAATAAAACATTATCTCCAAATGCACAAAAACTGTATGACCACGTAATTAATTTATTCAATGATTTCCGATTTAGCCCTAAAAAGGCTGTGAAGATCTCAAAAATAGTGAAAGCACATGTCAAACAGTATGGCACTCTAAGATTGAATTAGTGCTCTATCGCATATAAAAGACATTATTGTTATATATGAACGAATAGAAAAACATATGTGATGTACATCATAAGCAACAAAGTTTCAGATGAGAATCTTTAGAGGAGCAAAGAAGGAAGGTAAAGGAATGTCTAATTTAGACAAACAAGACAAACTTGAAGAACAACGTTTTTGGGATAGCCAATCCGTTGATGCTCGGAGTATAAATTTTGAGAAGAATGTGTATTCAGCATTCAATGTACAAGAATATGTGAGAATGTTTCAGATTGCCGCAACTAATTTAGAATTGCCTAAAAATGCAAGAATTCTGGATATTGGTTGCGGCGCTGGTGTATCAACAATTGTGCTTAATAAAATGAATTTTAGAGTAACTGGACTAGATATTTCAGCTGCGTTAATTTCCAATGCCACAGAATTAGCTATCAAAGAAAATTCCAACGCTGATTTTATCGTAGGCGATGCAAGTGATATGACATTCGAAAGCGAAACTTTTGATGCATGCTTTATGGTTGGTTTGCTTCATCACTTTCCGAATTATAGCCCAGTATTGGATGAAACTCACAGGGTCTTAAAAACAGGTGGGTATATTATCGCGCTCGAGCCAAATAAGCTTAATTGGTCGTACCGCGCCTCTTTTCATTTAGTCCAACGCAAGAACGGCGTGACAGCAAACGAATATCCATTGTCTCCATATATATTAAAGCGGAATCTGAATCTAAAATTTGATAATATACTTATCAATCCCTTTCGACAGCATGATGTTCCTTTTTTACGCCAGCTGGGTTGGTTAGGACGCAGTTGGATGGGCAAAATCGTAGGCAAACTGGTACGACTATGGAGGCTTATATCGCCGAATAAAATTCATACTGGGACTTTTTTCACAATAACAGGTGTTAAGAAAAAATGAATGGCGTCATACTTCAACCTACTTACCTGCCATGGCTCGGCTATTTTGAAATGTTGGATGCTTCCGAAATTTATGTAATTTTCGATCACGTGCAATATATAAGGAAAGTGTATCATAATCGTAATCGGATTAAAGGCCCAAACGGCGAAATTATCTTAAGCGTACCAGTAAAAAAGGCGCCACGAAATACATGTATCCGTGACATTCAAATATCCTATAATAACGGCAACGCCTTACCTAAGCACTGGAAATCAATACAACATGCATATCGCAAAGCGCCATATTTCCAGCAGTACATTGATACATTCGCACAAATATATAGTGGACAATATCAAACACTGGCAGAATTAACTGTAAAATTAATAAGCACTATCTGCACGCTGTTAGGCATTGATGTGCAGTTTGTCTACTCATCAGACTATGAAAGATTCAATTCGCAAAACACTAAATCAGGGCGTGTGGTTGACTTATGTATTCAGTCAGGTATAAAAACACTATATGATGCAAAGGGAGCGGAAGAGTTTATTGACCCAAACCCTTTCAAAGATAATAACCTCGAAGTTAAATTTCAAAATTATGATCATCCTGTATACCACCAGCAATATGGAGCTTTTCTTCCATATATGAGCGTAATTGACCTGATTTTTAATGAAGGGCCTAATAGCCTGACTATTATCCGGCAAGGTGCCGGCAGATAGGCTTTTCTTAACTTACAATGCTATGAAAATAAATAATTATTCCATCGGAGCGGAACATCCTCCGTTTATTATCGCTGAACTCTCAGGCAATCACAACCAATCGCTTGACCGCGCACTCAAAATAGTAGAAGCAGGAGCAAAAACCGGTGCACACGCGCTGAAACTGCAAACCTACACTGCGGACACGTTAACGCTGGATATAAATAAAGGTGAATTTTTAATAGATGATAAAGATAGTTTATGGAACGGGAAATCATTGTATGAGCTATATAAAGAGGCTTACACTCCATGGGACTGGCACAAACCTATCATGGAGCGAGCCAGGGATCTTGGAATGCTTTGTTTCAGCACACCATTTGATGACACAGCAGTGGATTTCCTAGAAGAGCTGGATGTACCGGCCTACAAGATTGCGTCTTTTGAAAACACACACCTTCCTTTGATCAAGAAGGTAGCTGCCACCGGCAAGCCCATGATTATTTCTACCGGCATGGCTACTATTGCCGAACTGGATGAAACGGTCCAAACTATCCGCGAGGCCGGTTGTGAGCAATTCGTGCTACTCAAGTGCTCCAGCACCTATCCTGCATCTCCGGAAAATAGCAATATCTTGACCATACCCCACATGCGTGAGTTATTTGGCTGTGAGGTTGGTCTATCTGACCATACCATGGGCACGGGTGTTGCTGTTGCAGCAGTGGCCCACGGGGCAACCGTCATTGAAAAACATTTCACTTTGTGCCGGGCCGATGGCGGAGTGGATTCTGCCTTTTCCATTGAACCGGAAGAGATGAAAATGCTGGTTATTGAAACTGAACGTGCTTGGAAATCGTTGGGGAAGGTGACCTACGGTCCCACTGAGGCAGAAAGAGTCTCGTTGGCTTTTCGTCGGTCTCTCTACATCGCTCAAGATATGAAAAAAGGTGATATACTGACTGAAAAAAACCTCCGCATCGTTAGACCGGGTTTAGGTCTGTCGCCTAAGTATTACAAAATTGTTTTGGGTTGTAAGGTTAATTGCGATGTGAAAAAAGGGACGCCAGCGAAGTGGGAGCTGGTTTTTTAATAGATCGAAATATTAATATTAATAAAATTATTTTATTATAAAGCATTCTATAACCCAAGAAAAAGTTATTGCTATAGTATCAAATACTTTAAATGTTAGTAACATTGATTTAGAATCATCACAAGAAAACACTTCTGAATGGGATTCTTTAGCTTATCTTTCTGTTTTATGTGCAATAGAAGAAGAATTCTCAATTGAAATTTCACAAGAAAATATAAACAGTTTTAGTAGTGTTCAGAAAATATTGAATGAGATTAATAAGTCATGAGTGACACTCTGGCAAATATTTTTGTAAATAAAGCAGTTCAATCAAAAAAAATTATTGAAATCGAATCAGGTATTGAGAAAACTCATTATGAAGTCGCTAATAGAGCTATAGAAATATCAAAATCGGATTATATTAAAAATGAAAAAATAATAACCGTAATTCTTCCAAACTCAATTAGTTATATTGAATGTTTTTTAGGATGTATGATAAAGGGATCTGTTTTTAACCCACTGCCTTACTTTACACAAATACAGGAAATAGATAAAGTACTTGCCTATGTTGAACCTAGTTTGATCATTACTGATCGCCCAGATATTATGGAAAACTTCTCGAAGAAATATAAAGTTTGTAATGTTGAATCATTAACAGCTAACAGTAATAGCCTTAGTAATCATAAAATAGATATAGATAAACCAGTAGCGTTATATTATTCATCTGGAACCACTGGAAATCCTAAAGGTGTTTTGTATTCTAATAAAAATATGTTAAGTCTTATCAATTCGATCGTGATGGGTTTTAAATTTTCTGAAGAGGATAAACAGCTTGCATTTCTTCCTTTCGGTCATACTGCTTCGATAAACTACAACATTCTTCCCGCCCTTTTAACTGGGTGTGATCTGTATATATCCAAGGGCTTTGAATATTTAAGAAACAATTTTTTTTTAAAACTGTCCGAATATCAAATAACTTATACAGAAATTGTTCCAACAGTTTTATTTATGTTGAATAAATTAAAAATAGATGTTAACAATCTTAACCTATCCAGCCTTTCATTTATAGGCTGTGGATCCTCTACACTTCCTTTAGAGGCTCAAAAAGAGTTTATAAACCAGTATAATATTGGTGTGGGGAATTTATATGGGTTGTCAGAGACAGGACCTACTCATATTGATGATCCAAGAGAAAAAAAATGGCAACCGGGCAGTATAGGTATCCCTTTAGATGTAAATGAGTGCAAAGTGAGTGAAAATGGAGAAATTTTGATAAAAGGTGATAACGTTTTTATAGGATATTATAAGAATCAAAATTTGTATGAAGAAGTTGTTGTTGATGGGTGGTTTCGCACAGGTGATTTAGGGAATATGGGCAATGGTAGGTATTACTTCAGTGACCGGAAAAAAGATTTAATAATAAAAGGTGGCATTAATATTGTGCCAATGGAAATAGAAGAAGTTATATATAAACATACTGAAATATTAGAATGTGTTGTTGTAGGTAGGGAGGATAGTATTCATGGTGAAGAAGTAGTTGCAGTCTGTGTAAAAAATGGCACTGTAAATGAAGAAAATTTATATAAAGAAATATTAGAAATATGCCGTGCAGAACTTTCTTCATACAAGATTCCCAATCAGATTTACTTTTGGGAAGAGTTGCCAAAAACTGCATCTCATAAACTACTGCGTAAAGATGTGAGAAAAAAAATCAATAAAATCTTAGTGAGGTAATTAAAATGAAAAAAAATACAGGAATTAATGGATTTGGTCGGGTAGGACTGCATCTTCTAAAATACTGGTTAGACCGTAATGATGATGCAAATTTTGATATTAACTTTATAAATGATGATTTTTTAACAATAGATCAGGTCGTTGACAATATTAATAAAGACGAAGCGGTAATATTTAACAAGTATAAAATAAAAAAAATTGATAGCAAGATTAGAATTTTGGAACCTAATGGAACTGTCCATGAGATTGTATATACAAACAATAAAAAAAATGAAATACCCTGGTTGGGCGAACCGGATATCTTATTTGAATGTTCGGGTAAAAATACTGTTCGCAAGGATTGTTTGGATTTTCTTACTGGTGAAACGAAACTAGTCATTATTTCAGCGACAAGCTGGGATGCAGATAAAACATTAGTCTATGGTTTTAACCATGATAGTTTTACCAGAAAATATAAAGTAGTCTCTTATGGCTCCTGCACAGTCAATGCATTTACACCCCTGGCAGCATTTATAGATAAAAAATATGGATTAGAAAATGCCGATGTTAATGTTATCCATAATATTCAGAAGTATCGTATGGATGGAAACTATACTCTTAATCGAAAATTTTGTACTCTGGAAAAGTCAGCGGTACAATTAATGGAGTGTATAAATGAAAATAATTTTGTGGTTAATTATACAGTAATACCCTACACTGGTGTGTCAACAATTGATTATAGGTTCAGGCTGAATAATTGTCCATCTATTGATCAATTTTTATTTGACATTGAAGCAAGTATTAAAGATGGCGATCTTCATGGTTTGTATGATATCCATGAAGTTGATATTGGCCCGGAAGTACATAATTGTTCTACATTTTCGTCAGTGTTTATTAAGGAGGGAATCAAAGTCATTAATGACCAGGTTTACATCTTTTCTTATTTTGACAATGAGAATTCTGTCAATCGGTTTTATGACCTTGCAAATTACATCTGTGGGAAATAATGGAAACACAGATAAGTAAAATCACTACAGTGATTAATTATAATAGAGTTGTTGAAATTATTCAAGCAGCCGGCTTGGTTTTACTCAATCAGTTCAATGAACGCAATTCAAGGCATCTAGATGGTATTGATGTTGGATATATAAAGGAGAAAACAGAGAAAGAACTGCAAATCCAGGAAGATTTAATTAGCCAAGATATCGTGATTAAGGGAATCAAAGAAGTTAAACTAGATGCTATTATTTATTCCGAAGAATTAAACAACGTGCATTTGCTAGATCGAGATAAGAATGAAATAAAATTTTTACTTGATCCGTTAGATGGTACACATAACTTTTATTTTGGAATGCCGTATTGGGGTATCGGCTTGGCTGTTTTAAACAAACATAATGAATCAATTGCCGGTTTCATATATTTACCTGCGCTAAATATTTTCATTAAAAATGAAGGAAATAACTCATCAACTTTATTAAAAAATGGTAACGACTGGATCAAATGTAATACAACAGCACGTCCTTTGGAAAAATCTATTATATGCTATGACAACCAATTTTATAAACTGGGAAATACAGCAATAAAAATATACGATATACTAGCCCATGATGTATTTACCAGCAGGATTACAGGGAGTGCTATAACTGACGCTGCATTAATTGCAACGGGACGTATCAATGGGCGTATTTGGAATAAGACTGAACCGTATGACATTGCACCTGGAATTCCTATAGTTAGAGGCGCAGGTGGCATGGTGTCAGATTTTAACAATAATGATATAAACGTACTTCAAAAATCAATAATTATGAGTTCAGATAAATTGTTACATGAGAGATTAATACAAGAAATAAATATAATTAAATAAAGGAATGGAGAAAATTATGGGGAATGAATATTTGTATGAACGTTTTGAATTTACTGAGGAGTATAAGAATGACATTATTGAAATGCTTCGCCATAATACTAACGTGGAAATCGGTGGTCATAAGTTCTTTGATGGCCAGAGAACGCACCTGATGCAAAGTCCGTGGGAACTTGCTGATTTTATTTTTGAATTGAAAAAGCATGAAACAAATACAGGACATAAATTCAATTCATTCTTGGAGGTTGGATTTTCATCAGGTATAAACAATTCGGTACTAAATAAGTTTTTTAATTTTAAGCATATAGTTGGTTTAGATTATTTTGCATCATCAATTAATGCGGATTGTCTGCACGGAAATATGCTTCATAAAAACCTTACTTTAATCTGCGGTAATACTAGATCAAACTATGTAATAGATTTAGCAAATAAGCTTGGTCCCTACGATTTTATATTTATTGATGCTGACCACACATACGAAGGCGTCAAGTCGGATTTCAATAATTATATGCCAATGCTATCGGATAGTGGAGTAATAGGCTTCCACGATGTAGAATGTCCTGACTGGCCGGGAATAAATGAATTTTGGGATGAGCTCGAAAGCACCAATAAATACAATATGCAAAAATTTGTAAAAAAAGGATTTTTATTACAGTATGGTATAGGGATGCTGACAGTAAAATGAATTATGCTTAGCCAATTAAGTAAACATCATATTGGTATTATTATAGATCCTAAGGAGGTACCTTCTTTGGAAAAAAAATATTCCAAAAAATTTCATCTTGACAAAACACAGGGTACCAGGGTTATGTTTCTTGAGGATACGGAGTTAGGAATATTTAAAGAACTCATTGTCCAAGAAGGTCGTGTAAAAAAAATTCCAACTGGGTTTTATCATGTATGCTACTCTGTTGATAATAAAAACGAGCTTGATAAATTGGAATTATTTATAAAAGAGAAAAAACTTGGTTATCCAGTTACCGAATTGGAAAAATCAGGCTCAAAAGAATGTGGATGGGTTAAATTTTTCTTTATAAAGAAATTTGGTCTAATTGAAATTAACTTGATCGATAATTGATAAATACAAATTGTGATAAGATAGTAAATCATTTAAAAAATGATTTACTATTAGAATCTGATGCATTGATATGGTTGCACTCAGGCGTTATTGGGATGGGTATTCTGAATGGTGGAATGGTGACTATAACCAATGCCTTTGAAAAGGTCCTTGCTAATGGCGCCTTAGTAATCCCTACTTTTACCTATAGTTGGTGTAATGGGGAATCTTTTGATCCTAAAGTATCAGAGTGTCCTGATGTCGGTACTTATGCTGAAAATGCATGGAAAGATGATCGCTTTCTCAGAAACTATAACCCTAACTTTTCTGTTGCTGTAATGGACAACACAAATGATAGAGTAGTAAAAAATAAAATTTGTGATGTAAGTACAAGAACAACGTGTTTTGGTAAGGGGTCAGTATTTGAAAAAATGTGGCAGATATCTTTAGATAGACCAGGTTACATTTTATTACTTGGTGGTGCACATAATGATGTTGTATTTCGTACAACCTTTCTACATATGATTGAAGAGAAAGTTGGTGTCCCGTATCGTTACAATAAATATTTTTATAATCTTGAAGATAAAGATGATAGAGTTGCCCAGTATGTGCGATATCTTTCTAAGGAAGAATATCAATCGCAAAATGGTAGCTTATCAATTCCTGATTTTGAATTCCCCATGATAGCGAAGTATAATAAGCTCGGGGAAGATTTACAGAATGAAGGATTATTATTAAAGAAAAAATTCGCTTATTCTTACAGCAGGATGGTACCAATAAATCGGTTTTGCATTTGGTTGACTAATAAGCTTGAAAAAGAACCAAACTATTTATTGTATTGATACAGGTTAGTTACTAATACCATATTGTTTTAGACCAATTACAAGGAAATAATTACCATAGAATACACTGATTCCAATAATATAGGAAAGAGGCTTCACTTATGGGCTAAAGATTTATTTCCTATTTGCCGAAGTATCACTGGCCCCGGTGTAAGAGAGACCTTAAAATATATCCAAAATAAATTACCTCAATTAATAATACATTCCGTGCCTTCCGGAACCCAGGCTTTTGACTGGATAGTTCCGGACGAGTGGACCATTCAGGATGCCTTTATCACAGATGAGTCCGGTCAAAAAATCGTTGCCTTTCAGGAAAACAATTTGCACATATTGGGTTACTCTGAACCGGTGGACAAATGGCTGACACTAGATGAGCTGGAACCACATTTGTATTCACTTGAAGATCAGCCCAATGCGATTCCGTACGTAACATCTTACTATGAACGCCGATGGGGGTTTTGCCTACCCCACAATCAACGAAAAACTCTAAAAGCTGAACGCTACCATGTTGTGGTAAATTCAGACTTGAAACCTGGTGTGCTGAATTACGGGGAACTGATCCTGCCGGGTAAGACGCAGCAGGAAGTATTGCTTTCCACCTACATATGTCACCCATCCATGGCGAACAATGAACTATCCGGACCGGTTGTGACAATGGCTTTGGCGCAATGGCTGTCATCTTTGGATATCCATCATTATACATATCGGATTGTTTTTATCCCGGAAACGATAGGATCCATTGTATACCTGAGTAGAAATCTTGATCATCTGAAACAGCATGTCATTGCCGGATTCAATATAAGCTGCGTTGGAGATGATCGCGTTTATTCCTACTTGCCATCGCGAGATGGAAATACACTTTCAGACCAGGCTGCTTTACATGTACTAAAGTATATCGATCCAGAATTTAAGCGTTATACATGGCTCGATCGCGGGAGTGACGAGCGCCAGTACTGTGCACCGGGGATAGACCTTCCTATTGCAACGATTATGCGTAGTAAGTACGGAGAGTACCCTGAATACCATACTTCGTTAGATGATTTGAGCCTGGTAACATCATCAGGACTGGAAGGGGGTTTTACAGCGCTGAAGAAAACGCTCGAGATAATTGAGAGAAACGTCTTTCCAAAAACTACAGTATTGGGAGAACCACAGTTGGGTAAACGAGAACTTTACCCAAAGCTTAGCACCAAAACCTCTGGGGAACAGGTTCGTGCCATGATGAATCTGATTTCTTATTGTGATGGGCAGAACAGCCTTTTGGAAATTGCTGAATTGATAGAAAAACCTTTTTGGGAACTAGTTCCGATAGTGGAGAAACTGGTTGATAATGGCCTGTTATCGATTAGTGCAGGCTAATATAACTTTGAACCTAATGTTGCTGTTACAGAAAACATTATTTTAGGGAGTATTATATAATGAATTTTATTAATAAGGATACTAATGTAGAAAATGTTCTACTTGTAGATGGGGTGACGAGAGCTGGTAAGTTTTTCTTAGCTGAAATTCTATCCGGGTTTGATAAAGTTGAATTTTTTCAGTATCTCCCCTTATTGGAGCAGATCCCGGTCATATATGGTATGGGCAAGATAGAGGAAGATGCTGCTATTTCTTTAATGAAGTCCACTATTGATTATGGTGTGTATGATAGATGTCTAGGAAGAAATTATAATAATAGAGTGTCAGATATGTCATCAATTTATAATTCAACTAATTTAGATTTATATTTAAAAAGACAGTTTACTGATTGTGATGATGAGCAAATCAATAATTTTATGCATCATAGTGGAATAAAATTTCTATTTGTTACCCATAATGTGCTGGCAAATCTAAATATTTTTTTTAAAGCATATCCTTTGTTATCTGTGGTGCATATAGTGCGTGATCCAGTTGATTTAGTTTATTCGTGGAATAGAAAAGGGTATGGAGAACGGTCTGTTCAATGTGAACCGCAAATTGATAATGATGGTGTTGCTGTTCCATGGTATTCTGGCGCCTGGAAAGAAAATTATGAAAAGTTTATGCCTATTGATAGGATAATAAAAGATGTAAAAACATTGAATGATTTAATTTCTAAAGAGATTTCGAAATTATCTGAAGAAAATAAAAGTAAAATTCTTATAATCAAGTATGAGGATTTTGTTATGAACACTGATTCAATAATTCATATGATCAGCGATTTTTTGAATGTTTCTGTTGTCGAAGATATTCGTGAGATTTTAATTAAAAAGCGTCTTCCAAATAGTAAAATTATGGAAGACCATAATAAGAAATCCAATTTTATTTATGATCAAGCATCTGATGAGTGTATAGTATTATTAAAAGAAATGGAAAATAATTATGTCAATACTGATATGGTTTATGCAGGTTTTTAATGTTTCTTATGGATGGAAATCGCAGAGGACCATGTGTACATACAAATCTCCCATAAAATTTTTTGGTGAATTTTAGGAGGTGAAGCGAGAGTTGTGATCAGTGTATATAAACTTCTAAAAATAATATTAGTGATGAAATGATAAGAAGTTTAATGCATGACTTCCTGTAAATAAATCATCATGGAGGAATTAAAATTTCACCATCATATTTTAATTTAATTATGAAATATTATTTTTTATTGTGTTAAGTATTATCATCACCGGCGCCAACGGCATGCTGGGTAGTTCCCTTTGCAGGCTTTATAACAACAAACATAAAGTTTATGCCTTTCACCGGGATAAAGTTTCTTTGTCATCATGCACAGCAGATTACAGTTTGGATCTAATGGACTCAAATCAATTAGATGCACAGTTTAGTCAAATAAAGCCTGATCTTGTGATCCATTGCGCCGGCCTGACCAGTATTGATGTATGCGAAAAGGAACCAACACTGGCCCATGAAGCAAATGTAACCGTTACTGAAAACGTTGCCCGTATCTGCTCTAACGAAACAAAGCTGGTTTATATTTCTACTGATCAAGTCTACGGCAAAGCAAGTGACCATTCTGAGATTAATACAGTCCTGCAACCGGTAAACCAATACGGGAAGACCAAGCTTCAGGGAGAGCAAAAAGTAAAGGAACTTTGTACTGATCATCTTATCATCCGCACCAATATTTTCGGTTGGAACGTAAAGCCAGAAAGAATGAGTTCCGCGGAGTGGATCTACCGTTCTTTGAAAAAAGGTAAAGAAATTACCCTGTTTACCGACTACACCTTTTCCCCTGTTTATACGGAATACCTGGGGGACATCGTCATGCAGCTATTTGAAATGGGTTTCACCGGTATTATCAATGTGGGCTCGCCATCACCCTGTTCAAAGCATGATTTCGGTATGCGGTTGGCGGGTGAATTTGGGTTGAATTCATCACGGATTCGGAAAGGATCCATTTATAACCACCCTTTTTCCACGCCGAGATTTCATAAACTGGACTTGGATATAACCAAACTCATTAGTTTGGGCATCACACCCCCTGATTACAGAGACTCCATAAGGAGGTTGGTTCTTAATAAGCAAGTTATGCTAAACACTAATTGATAAATGTTTAAAAAGATAATTAGGAGAAAACACTTTCGAACTCTGTTGGCTCAATTGCGTGGCGCCAAAAAACTCAAGGAGCAAGGAACTCCGTTCTTTGTGGTCGATACTGTCAGCAATCTTACTGAGGTATCTCTCGGTCTGCAGAAGAAGGATTTCCCCAAAGTTCTGGTGGGTTCTCATGGTTCCATAGCAGAGATTTTACTAAGGCAGATTTTACTGAAATATTATTATACAATATGTCCTGCCGTTATGCAGAGTATTGGCAGTGGAAAACCACTTTCTATACCGCTTCCATCTACCTGGAGAAAACATCTTGCCGATAATGGGGTTGCCAGTTCCACTTTTTACTGCCGTGTCCGCCTTTTTCTTTTAACACTGAGACAAATAGCTGTCGGCTTCACGCAATCGGTTATTTTACTTTTCCCGGCTAGGAAGCCAAGGTACCCGGGTTGTCCGTACGTGGTGTTTGCAGATCTTGTTCAAAAAAACCTGCCGGCACCTAAAGATAAAAAATCAGACGATATCATTTCCTGGTACAAAGAATCAATAATAAGAAAGCCAGACATTGGAAAAATCTGGGCCCAGGCAAAAGTAGGAAAGGAATATGCAGCCCCGGACGACCTGGTTGTTGTCCGATCAATTTTTCCAAAACTCGGCAGTCTTATTAGGTATGTCCGCTTTTTTTTTAGCAATGCTCTTGCGCTCTTTGTTTCGGTATTTGGTGTATTAATGGGCAAATGGTGGTACGGGTTCCTTTACCATGAAAGCGTATTTTTTAATTATTTGTGCTTAATAAACACTAATCAACTTGCAGATGACTATTTTTTATCTATTTCAAGCTGGTTTTATAAACCCTTGTGGGCTCACGAAGCTGAACAGAGAGAATTGTCTGTAAGTCTATACTGTTACTCAGTTAATATGGGTGAACCTTTTCGTAATGAAAACAAAGAGCCCGACACTTACGGAACGAATATTATGTCGTGGAATAAATTTATTGTATGGAATAGGGAGCAAGAAGATTATTTTAAACAGTATTGCCCCAATGCTATTTATACTCAAGTAGGTTCTATAGATTCCACAGGTATTGAATACAAATCTTTTTCATCAAACAGAAAAAAGGTAATATCAATTTTTGATGTGACACCAAAACGTCCTGTTTTTTTCACAAGTCAAGGGTACGCTTTTCCGACGTACTATAGTGAAAAGTTAAATCTTAAATTTTTATCTACAATAATTAATGTTTTTAATGATGACGATTGGGAGATATTGTGGAAACCAAAAAGAACAGTGGAAAAGGAAGTTGTATCAAATAGATTTAAGGAAAAACAAAAGAATCTTGTGTTTGGTTTTATAACTAAAGTAGATCCCAACATATCCGCTAGATCATTAATAAAAGTTTCGGACGCCGTTATAAGTATGCCATTTACATCTACAGCGCTAATAGGAAAAGAATTAGGCGTATCTACTATTTTTTATGATGCCTCAGGCGAAGTTCGAAAAAAAAGATATCATGGTATTCCTGTATTAAAAAATAACGATGAATTGAAAGATTGGTACCATTTATTAAATAATAATAAAGCTTGATTAAAAATGAACAATATTAATGAATGCAGATGAATTAAGAAGAAAACAAATACAAAAAAAGAAATGGTCCCATATTCCTTATAAGATGGATGACTTATCTGCAATTGGGTTATTTTTCAAGGAACTATACATGGGTCATGGCGACTATAGGAATATGGGTTTTTTCCATTGGAAGATTGTTGATAATTATGTTCAACCTGGTATTATTAATTTAATAAAAGAATAGTATCGACGACTAGTATTACGCTATAAAGATGAAGTAATCAAAGTTGCAGAAATAGGTGATACCTATACACATCCAGACTACTGGCGGCAAGGGATGTTTTCTCTGCTTATCAATCAAACAAGAGAAAATGCGATAAATAGAAGCATTAGTTTTATAATTTTTAATTGGGGACCTTCTTATGGAATATAGAATTGGACAAATAGCGACTATTTCTAAAACAGTTTCTGATAAGGACGTTAAACAATTTGCAAAGCTTGTTGGGGATAAAAACCTTATTCACATTGATGAAGAATTTGCAAAAAAAACCCAGTTTGGTAAACGCATCGTACACGGGATGTTTGGTGCATCACTTATATCAGCTGTATTGGGTATGAAATTACCAGGACCAGGTGTTATTTATTTAAGCCAATCTTTACAGTTTACCGCACCGGTGTTTATTGGTGATAAGATTACTGCTCAAGTTATAGTGGTTAAAATCCGTGAGGATAAACCTATAATTACTATGGAAACAAATTGTATTAATCAAAATGATGAGATTGTTATTAAAGGTGAAGCCATTTTAATGGTTTAAAAATATCGTTAATACTGTTGTTATGTAATGAATCAACACCTGATGTGGGGGTTTAGGGTAACTTGAAATGGGCTTCTAGACATTAACTTATTAATGTATGTTATTTTTGAATTAAAACGAAAGACAAAGGTAAAATGCAAATTGTTAAATTTGATCATTTAAAATAAATAAGGAATAATAATGAATCCTGAAAAACATGTACAAAGAAAGAAATGGTCGCATATTCCTTATGAGAAAAAGGATTTGCCGGCAATTGGTTTATTTTTTAAAAAAAATTATAGGGGTGCTGGTTCTTATGGTAGTATGAGTCTCTTTCAGTGGAAAATAGTTAACAACTATCTTAAGCCTGGCTTTATCAATCTAATTAAAGATAAAGATAAAATAGTATCAATAACTAGTGTAGTTCCAAAGTTATTAACATATAAGAGTGTTGAAGTTGCCGCTGGTGAAATTGGAGATACTTATACTGATCCTCAATATCATAGGCAGGGTATGTTTACTATTGTTGGCAACAAAACACGAGAAAATGCTACCAATAGCGGCATCAATTTCGTCTATGGTCTACCCAATGAACAAGCTCTTCCCGGTTGGGAAAAAAATGCTAACTTTAAAGTGATTCAAAATCTTCATGTAAGGTCATTAGTTTTTTTTGTTGATATCAGCTCTAGAGTTAGTAAAAGGAGCCATTGGATTTTAGGTAGAACAGTCGGTTTAATAGTTTCAATATTTTCTTTCTTGTATTTTAAGATAAAAAACATCTTCTTTCTCTTGGACAAATCAATAGTTGTTGAAGAAATAAACCGGATTCCTCAGGATTGGAACGATTTCTGGAATCATGCCAAGGAAGACTATGACTTTATCATTAACAGGAATATAGAGGCCATGGTATGGCGTTATTTAGATAATCCCAGCAAGTATAAATTAATTACATTACGAAAGAACAAAGTATTAATTGGTTACTTGGTTTGTAGAAATATTCATGGTGAAGAGACAAAACGTATTGTAATTGCAGATTATCTTACCCTTCCTGGCGAAGAAAAATCACTTTTTATTAGTATTAATCATTTAATTAATAGAGCATTTAAAGTTGGCGCAAACCAAGTGGATTTGTGGTGCGTTGAAAACAGTCCTTATTTTAAAATTTTTAAGAAAAAGGGTTTCTTTGCAAGGAACAATATTCCTGTTATCTGTTATCAAAATGATTTTGCAGAGCAAGTAGAAAATTGTACCTCATGGCATTTTACCATTGGTGATTCCGATAACATTTAATTGAAAACCAGTATAATACTTGAAATCGACAGTTAGATCACTGCTTGGCGGAATATTTAGTCCCTTAGGTAAATTTTATACTAAAAATAAATTAACCATCTTTTGCTACCATGATGTTACGAATAACCCAAGTGAGTTTAGTTATAAGTATGATCTCAATATCCCGCCAGATATCTTTGAGTATCAAATTGATTTCATAAATAGAAATTTTAGTGTTATTAGCCCTGATGATTTATTGGCAGCTCAAATACCTACAAATGCAGCCCTTATTACATTTGATGATGGTTTTAGAAGTTATTTTAAAACTGCAGTACCTATATTGCAAAAGTACGCATCTCCTTCCATTATATTTCTCAATATGGCGCCAATTAAAGGAGAAGTATTCTGGTCAGGACTAATTACTTATCTTTCCGAAAATTCTTCCGAATTTTATAATCATGTAACTACGAATACTAAATGCAATCTAAAAGAAAAACCGCTTTTTCTATATTGTTCCAGAGAAATAGTTAATTCATTTTTAAAAACGAAAAGTAAGACCTTTAGAGAGGAAGTGGAAAAATTTGTTGGTGATTTTGCAACCCAACAAGACTTGGAATTAGTATCATCAAATAAATTGGTTTTCTTTGGCAACCATCTCTACAATCATGATGTTTCCCTACTGCTTTCAGATAATGAATTATTAGAATCATTTAAGAAAAATAATGATGAATTAGAGAAATATCCGAATTTTAGAAGCATGTTTGCTTTTCCTTTTGGTCAACCTGACACTTGTTTTTCGAAACACCAAATAGAATTATTAATAGAAAATGGTGCAAAAAAATTATTTAGTACTTATCCTGTAGTTAATTCCGACGTTACTGCTCAATATTTGCATAGGATTCCGCTAGCTTCTTTTAATAATACCAAATCAAGAATCTGGTTTAATGTACTTAGACACAGTTTTAATATATAGAAAAGGGAATTTTGAATAATCACCTCATCCTATTAGAAAAAGAGAGAGCATTTTCAAAACTACCATCAATTATTAGGAACGATGATTTATGTTATCTACTTTCGAAAGATTATACATCATATCTGAGGTTTAAAAAAATTGTACCTGATAGTTGTAGAATTTTCAATTTGGCTGTGATATTTAATAGGGAAATTGAACGATTGCGGAAAGAATACTTAAATCTCTTTACTGATTTAAGTAAAAAATATGATTCGTTAGAATGGTGGTGCTCACATATAGCATCAAGAAATTCTTCCTCTATACCATTACAATTAAACATAACCTATTTAATTTGTGCGGAAAAAATAATTGATGATGTTATCAATAATCAAAATCAAAAACGATTAATTTTTATTGCTGATAGCCAGGCATTATTAAACAGTATTGCCCTACTTGGTAAAGAGAGGAAATTAAATATCTATCAGCCTAATAAAAGAATAAACAGACTAGTTTTTTATTTCAAACTTTTTTTCTTGTATATAGGAAGAATTAGTTCTTTCGCGTGGAGTAGTTATAAAAATAGGAAGTTAGCAATTTCCGTTTTAAAACCAATATCATTTGATCATACCGTAAAAAAGAAAAGAATTGTAATAAGATCGTGGGTTACAGAAGGAACATTGAATAAGGACGGTATATACAAAGATCGGAATTTTGGTGTACTACCGGATAGGCTGAAATCAAAAGGCTATGAAGTGATGATACTACCAATGTTTTTCAACCTTGATAAATCTATTAAGGATATGTATTCACTTATTCAAAAACAAAATTTTCATTTTTTAATTCAAGATCAATATTTGAAGTTAAGTGATTATATAAAAGCTTTATATATAGGGTGGAAACAAATCAACATTCCTCTTAAAAATATTACACTTAAGACACTCGATTTATCATTGTTATTCCTCGAGATTCAATTAGAACAAGGCTTTGCTACTTTACACATATACTTATTTTATCCCTTATTAAAACGATTAAAAGAGATAGGTTTTGAAATCGATAAGTTTTACTATCCTTTTGAAAACAATATACCTGAAAAACCATTTATTCTGGGTTGTAAAAAGTATTTTCCAGATACAGAGGTTATAGGCTATCAGCATACTGCGTGGCATAAAAATCAACTGGGGTCGATCCTTGGAGTTAACGAAGCTAATTATCATCCCATTGCGGATAAAATTATTTGTAGTGGTCCAATATATCTTGATGTGTTAAAAAATGCTGGTTTCCCCAAAGATAGATTAGTCTCAGGTCCCAATTTACGCTTTACTTCAGTACACAAAGTTGCCACAAGATCAAAACAAAATATTATAAGACCGAATATTTTGCTTCTATTGACTTTTGATTTAGATCTTGCATATGATCTCATTCATAAGGTGAAAATAGTATGCAAGGAATTTCCACAATTATTTATTTATATAAGGCGACACTCTTTGTTAAACTATAAAGAACTAGAACAATTTTTCACTAAAATTAATTTCACTAACTTTGAATATGCTGATGAGAAGACTATTCAATATTGGCTTCCAAATATAGATATTGTTATATCATCGGGTGCTTCGATTGCAAATGTTGAAACTATTGTAACGGGTGTACCTTTGATCAGAGTAGAACCAGACAACAATTTCTTTTTGGACCCCCTTGCATGGTCAGATTATCCTATAAAACCGGTTAATAACCCAGACGAAATAATAAATGCAATAAAATTTATATTTGAAATGAGACAACATGATAAAGATGAATTTCAATCAATGGGGAAAGACATATTGTTTGATTATTTTACAGAAATTAATAATGATACCATGAAAGTATTCAATTGAGGGATTGTCAGTATGAATAGTCTGAAGGATAAGTTAAAAAATAAAACAATTACAGTTGGTTCCTGGATCACATTAAGTGATCCTGCCATTGCTGAAATAATGGCAAAATCGGGTCTTGATTGGATTGTAGTCGATATGGAACATAGTGCGCTCTCAGTGTACCAAGCACAGGAAATAATCAGGGTTGTAAACCTTGCTGGTATTGCTCCTTTAGTTAGAGTGATGGAAAATAATCCCGAGGCAATTAAAAAATTTATGGATATGGGAGCGCATGGTGTTATAGTTCCTAGGATAAATACAAAATTAGATGCGCAAAAAGCAGTCAATGCAGTAAAATACCCACCAAATGGTACAAGAGGCGTAGGTTTGTTTAGAGCACAAAATTATAGTTTAGATTTAAAGAGTTACCAAAAATGGAATGAAGAAGAGAGTATTGTTATAGCTCAGATTGAACATATTGATTCCGTAATGAATATTGATTCAATTACAAGTGTCCAGGGAATTGATGGCTATATTATTGGTCCTTATGATTTATCTGCTTCCATAGGTTATCCAGGTGAGTTTGATCATCCCGAAGTAGAAAAAGTCTTTAAAATTTTGAAAAAAAGAATCAAAACTAATTCTGAATCATGGGGTTTTCATGTGGTAGAACCTGATTCAGAATCAGCGATCAAAAAAATTAACGAGGGTTACTGCTTTATTGCGTATGGTGTAGATTTCCTTTTCTTTAATATGACGTATCAAACCAAAATAAATTCATTAAAAAATAAAATAATTTCTAACAGCTAATGTCTATTGTTGCAATTATACCAGCCAGAATGGCATCAAGCCGTTTTCCAGGAAAGCCATTGGCCACAATTTTGGGTCTGTCCATGATCGAACATGTGCGTCGCAGGGTATCTCTAAGTAAAGTGCTAAGCAAAGTTATTGTTGCAACATGTGACAAAATCATATTTGATGAGGTTCAAAGCCATGGCGGGGAAGTTGTTATGACATCTGACTGTCATGATAGCTGCGTTGATAGAGTAGCAGAAGTTGCTTCTGGACTTAAGGCAAATATAATAATAAATGTGCAGGGGGATATGCCATTAGTTGATCCAGGTTCTCTTGAAGAGCTTGTAAAACCATTATTGAAAGATAAAAACATTCATTATGCTGATATGATGGCTCCAATTACTGAATCATCAGAAATTCATAATGAAAATGTAGTTAAGGTTGTAACAAGTGTGTCCGGAAATGCAGTTTATTATTCACGGGAAGCGATTCCTTCAAACAGAATGGGATTGAACACAGTTGATAAATATTATAAACAGTTAGGTATTAATGCTTTTAGAAAAAAGTTATTAATAAAATTTTCAAAGTTAAAAAGAACGCCTCTAGAAATAATTGAATCAGTAGACATGCTTAGATTATTAGAAAACAATTTGAATGTACGAATGGTCATCGCTAATGGCCCTCTTGTTGGTGTTGATACAAAAGAAGACCTAGAAAAGGCTTGTCGTCTCATGAGCAAAGACTCAATATTTTCTAGATACAAAAATTTAAATGTATGAATATATATAATTTGCTTATTCAAGAAACTTTAGATGTGAAGTATAAACTTTTTTTTAAAACATAAAAAATAAATAGGATCATGAAATATATTGAAACAAATCAAGATAGGACTGCAGAGTATCTAAAGATTTTTAATAGGGAAAAAACAATAAAACATCTAATTCAAGAAAACGCCCCAATCATTTTTGATGTAGGAGCTAATAATGGATCAAGTGCTAAAGAATTCAAAGGGTGGTGGCCAGATGCAAAGATACATTGTTTTGAACCTCAAGAAGAGTGTTGGAACGATTTAGATAACTTAGAAAAAAAAAATAATGATAAAAGTATCATATTGAATAAAGTTGCTGTTGGGAATAATCCAACAAATGCTGCAATCTTTTATTCTCATGATATAACTACCGGCCAATCAGGTTTTAATAAAATAAATGCGGAAAGCACAGATTCTATATATTTGAATAAGTTAAAGGGGAAAAAAGATATTACTGCCGTTCAGAATTATAATGATTCACTAAACCATGAAAGGCTTGTTGATATCATTCGACCCGATGATTACATGGGTCAAAACAACATTAATAAAGTTGACATATTAAAAATAGACACACAAGGCTATGAGCCAGAAGTTCTTGATGGTTTTGGAGAAAGATTATCTGATATAGACGTGGTAATTACAGAACTTATGTTTTACGATTATTACGAACGTAGTCTATCTTTTACTGATATCGAAAAATATTTACTCCCAGCTGGTTTTCAACTTTACGATATCAGTCATATCTCTAAGAATCCAATGAATGGACGGACAGATTGGGTTGATGTTATTTATTTTAAAAACCAAAATTGATAGAGGTAAATTATTTTATTAATTAGGTATTCTTGGATAGAAATTTTTGTATACAACTTGAAGACTTAACATCGGATTATAAATGAATGATAGTAAACTCTGTGTAGGTATAATTGGATATGGGGTAGTAGGTCAGCGCCGCAGATTATTTATTGATAAAAATCCTTATATGAAAACAGTTGCCATTTGTGATGTTAGGTTTAAAAAAGATGGCTCTATGATTGATGGTGCTGATTTTAACTATACATATGATTTATTAGAGGATCGATCTCATAATGAACCACTTGCTGGTAGCACAGGCGATGGTATTCAATTTTTTACTAACTATACTGATTTATTAGATAATTGCAGTTTAGATATATTGTTTGTGAGTGTGCCGAATTATTTAGCTCCTGAAGTAACAATAGCTGGACTTGAAAAAGGATTGCATGTTTTTTGTGAGAAACCTCCAGGGCGCACTGTTGAGGATATAAATAGAGTCATTGAAGTAGAAAAAAAACATCCTAAGCTGAATTTAAAATATGGTTTTAACCATCGTTATCACGGTTCGGTAAAAAAGGCAAAAGAAATAATTGACAGTAAACAATTTGGGAATATCATCAATTTACGAGGGGTCTATGGCAAGAGTAGTATTGTCCCTTATACAGGGCAATGGCGATCCATGAAAAATTTTTCAGGTGGCGGAATATTGCTTGATCAGGGAATTCATATGCTGGATATGGTAAGGTATTTTTGCGGTGATTTTGAAAAAGTTAAAAGTTTCGTTTCTAATAACTATTGGGGGCATGACGTTGAGGATAATGCTTATGCAATCATGAGGGATAAAAATGGTAGAGTGGCTATAATTCATTCTAGTGCCACACAGTGGCAACATAGTTTTCGACTGGAAATTACTTTTAAAGAAGGCTATCTGGAACTGAGTGGTATTCTTTCTGGTTCCAAAAGCTATGGTCAAGAAAAATTATTAATTGTGCCTAAACAAGAGAATTCAGTTGTTGGATCATTATCCAGTAAAACGACACAGTATCTTAATGATACATCTTGGAACGATGAAATCACAGAATTTGCCGATATTATTTGCAATGATAAACCAGTTGTGCAGGGTAGTAGTTATGATGCTCTTAAGGTGATGGAGCTTGTATATAAGATTTACAACGCAGATGACAGTTGGAATAATTAGAATTATTTCTTAATAAAAATACTAACTTTGTTTATAAAAATTTCAGACGTGTAAAAAACTTAAAAATAACAAATTGATTAAAAAAATATTTAAGTCAAAAATTGGAAAGGTATAAGAAATACATTAATAATCCGCAGGATTAAAGAATCTGCGGGGGACTAGAGATACCCTTTTATTTTATTTTTTTGGTGGCTAGCCAAAATATTAGTGCCAAGAAGAAAAATAAAAATTGCTGGATTGAGTATTGCTATTCGATATTATTGGAATCCGGTTTCAAACAAGAAGAATACAGTTTTAAAAAATCACAAAATGAATTTTGGATTAAAAAGTGATGCTCTGATGGGTAAATTATCAAATTATTTAGATATTGCCTCAGGTGTAGTTAGAGAAGGGGCATCGGTTTTCACTAAAAATATTTCTAAGTATAATCAACTTGAAGAAAATATTGGAAGAGAAGTAAAAATTCGTGCAGATAGAGAATTGAATGATTTATTATTTAAAGAACTAAGAAATAGATCATTATTTAATATTATTTCTGAAGAAAAGCATGAAAATACTATTCAAAAAAATGAGTACAATTGGATTTTGGATCCCCTTGATGGCAGTTTTAACTATTTACGGGGGATACCGATTTATTGTATCTCTCTTGGTTTATGGAAGGGTCTTGAACCTGTTTTAGGCGTTATATATGATTTGACACGAAATGATATTTATCATGGTATTATTGGTGATGGATCCTATAAGAATAACAATCAGATAAAAGTAAGTGAGGTAAATAATTTTTCTGATGCAGTCCTATGTACAGGTTTCCCCGTTAATTTTTCATATTCAGAAGATACGATTATTGAGTTCACTAATAATATTCAGAGGTATAAAAAAATTAGGCTTTTTGGATCTGCTGCAATGTCATTATCTCTCGTAGCGTCTGGCATAATTGACGCATATAATGAGGAAAACATAATGGTCTGGGATGTTGCGGCCGGTATTGCAATTGTAAAAGCTGCCGGTGGCAATGTGGAATTTTCTCAGGGTTCAGTTCAAAATAGTTTCAATGTGTCTGTAACGAACGGATCATTACCAGTTAACAATTAGAAAAGGATACAAATAATGGATAATATAAATACAGCATACAACAGTTCGGAAAGGTTTTCAGAGTTTTCTAAGAAATATTTTAATTACCTTTCAGACATACAGAAAAATATAAATTTAAATGAACTAGATAAGTTTGCCGAAGAGTTTTTGCGAGCTAGGAAAGATGGAAATACAATTTTTGTTGCTGGTAATGGCGGTTCTGCAGCAACTGCAACAACAATGGCGAATGATATTGGTTTTGACATTATAAAGAAAACTGGTACGGAAATGCCCTTTAAAGTATTTGCTTTAACAGATAATGCTTCAGTTATCACAGCAATAGCGAATGATGTAGGGTATGAAAATATATTTATCAACCAGCTAAAGATTCATTATAGAGAAGGCGATAAACTTGTTGTCATTTCAGCAAGTGGAAATTCAAAAAACGTTATTTTAGCGGCAGAATGGGTAAAATCACAAGGTGGAAAGGTTTTAGGTATGCTGGGATTTGATGGTGGCGCATTAAGAGGGATGTGTGACTTATCTATACTTGTACCATCTATTTCAGGTGATTATGGCCCCGTTGAAGATATGCACCTTACAATTAATCATTTATTGGCACATTGGTTTCAAAACAAACTTAAATGAAAGTTATAATTACAACTTCTTCATTTGGTGAAGACGGCATTCAAACTTTAGAGAAATCAGGATTTGAGGTGATTAATAACCCGTATGGTCGAAAAATTACCCAGACTGAACTAACGTCTCTATTAGAAAGTGTGCACGGTGTTATTGCGGGTCTAGAACAATATGATTATGATATTTTATCAAATTCTGAGTTGAAAGTTATTTCAAGGTGTGGATCAGGTCTTTCCAATATTGATTTAGAGGCTGCAAAAGAGTTAGGTATAGCAGTGTATAATACCCCAGAAGGTCCTACCCAATCTGTTGCTGAGTTGACAGTTGGTTGTCTATTGAGTTTGATTCGAGATGTACCCCGCATCAATAATTTAATGCATGCTGACAAATGGGAGAAGACCACCGGACATCTTCTTAAAGATAAGAAGGTATTGTTAATTGGATACGGTAGAATAGGAAAAACTGTGGCAGAAATATTGAATGCAATCGGGGCAAAAATATTAGTTTATGACCCATTTGTAAAAGAAGAAGATGTTTTTGGGCACTTTACGAAAGTTGATTTAATTGATGGAATAAAAATAGCCGATGTAATCACCTTACACAGCAGCGGAGAAGATTTGATTATAGGTAATAAAGAATTTGATTCAATGAAATCAGGTGTTTACATCCTAAATGTTGCTAGAGGTGGATTAATTAATGAGGATACTCTGAAAAAGGAGCTTATTTCTGGTAAAGTTGCCGGAGCATGGCTGGATACTTTTCAAGAAGAACCCTATAAAGGGGAATTATCACATTTTGAGCAAGTTATTCTTACTCCACACATTGGATCATATACAATAGAGGGCCGTAAAAAAATGGAATTTGATAGTGTAAATAATTTGTTACACGGGCTAGGACTTATAAGTAAATAAATAACTTTATTAATAAAATATACTCTGCTAAAGACCTCGCTGTAATTATTCCCACCAAAGACCGCCCAGTCCAAGTGAAAAGGCACCTGAAGAGTCTAGTGGAGCAGAAGTGTAAACTTGGTCGGGTTATTGTGGTTGCCTCAGGGCAGGATATAGAAGAAATTGTGATTTCCTTCAAGGAATTATTACCAGTTGAATATTACCGCAGTGAACCGGGACAGATCAGACAGCGAAACTTGGGGATCTCAAAATTGGATGAAAGAACAAAGCTGGTGGCAACTATGGATGATGATGTGACCTACCATGAAGAAGCAATCATAAAAATGATTGAATATTGGAGTAGTGTTAAACCTGACACAGGTGGTGTTGGTTTTAATATGGTGAATTTACCTTCAAATAAGCACAACTGGTTTCTTGATTTACTGGGGTTAAGTGCGCCAGAATCCGGCAGGGTACTAAAATCTGGATTCAACACCACAATTTCAAATGTTGATAAAGATATTCAGGTAGAATGGTTAAATGGAGGTGCAACAGTATGGCATCAGGATCTGTTGATGAATAACCCGCATAAAGAACTAAATATTAAGTGGGCTGTAGGTGAAGATCTTATTTTTAGTTATCCATTGGGTAAACAATATCCGTTATTTATATGTTCAGATGCTGAAGTTGAAATTGAAGCAGTCATCATAGATGATCAACCAAAAGAATTCTACACTGAGCGCGGGAAATCGATTTACATAATGGGCCTTTATTTCATTCAACAAAACAAAGATCTTTCTCTTATACATTTCATGATCAACAAGTTCCTTTACTTGACAGCTCTTTTTGTAAAAGGCACTCTTTCTATTAATACTAATAAATATTACACGGCTATTGGAATAATCAAGGCTTTCTTTTCTAGTAAAAGTGTCTTATTGGGATTTGAGTCAGTTGATATATTGAAGACTAAGCTTATTGATTCATTGGATTAATAAAAAATCAAAAGTATAAAACTCCATTAGGGAATGAAGCGGTAATAGTCTCATTACTAAACATATTGCAATACAAAAAATCAGAATACTGTGGAATTGATGAGCTTAAGTATTAATAAGAACAAAAGATTATTAGTTAATTCATTAGTTGTACTATTATTTTTTTTTGGTAATCCATTTTATGCTTTGTTTTTTTGTGGATTTCTAAATTTGACAAGTTTAAAAATAAATTATTGGATTTTTTCATTTATGTTTGTGTTCTCATTCTCATTATTTTATTATTTAAAGGATTATAGTTATATCCCCAATTTATCTGATATTGGTTCGAATATCGAACGCTTTAATAAAATTAGCGATCTATCTTGGTCAGGAATTTTTTTTCAATTTATAAATTCCCCAGCTGGTAATGAGCCTTTTTTTTGGTTATATGTTAAGTTAGTCAATATATTATTATTTAATAGTGCGAGTCTTTTTGTTTTATTTCACTATCTTATAACATTTGTTCTCATCGCATATTTGGGAAAGATTGTTAGTGCAAATAAGTTTGTGCTTATTATTTTATGTATATTATTCACGAATTTTGCTGTTATAACCAATGTTTTTGAGGTATGGCGACATACAATGGCAAATTTTATATTTATGATTGGGATTTTTTCATTTGAGGCCAGTGTGAAAAATTGGTGGCCACGTATTTTGATTTACAGTTCTGCGCTTTTTCATATTGCAACTTTTCCGTTAATCATCTTTTATGAAATCTTTACTTTATTTACTAAAAGAATTCGCAAATATGAATTCATTAGACTGTATTCTAAGGAAGTCATTGGATATACGGCATTTGTGTTATTAGGTTTTATAATAATTATTAAATATGGCTTAGTTTTTTCTGAAATTATTAATTTATATAATAGGGCATTAATATATTTTTCAACATTTAATACATATTCTTACCAAATACTCTTTAACACATTTTCCTTTATGATTTTTATGTTTTTATGGATAAGAAAAAATAAGCTAACTAAATTTGATATATTTATTGCCACTCAGTACTTTATAATTTCAATAGTGGTAATTGCACTAAGCGTGCCCGATATTTTTGGGAGATATCTTTTTTTTATCATGTTTGGGGGCGCAATTTTAATTGGGAAAATGGTAGTAACTAATTTGAGATTTGGCTTTATAATTCTCACTATTATATTTATTTATGATATTTACACTATAACCTATAAACCAGAATTATTTTCGTTCTATTTTTTCAGCGAGTTTAATAATCCAGTTTATGGACTGGGTGCAATGATTTATAATTATGATATTTTGCTTAATTTTAATTTTTAATAACGTCATTGTTAAGGGTAAATAATATTTATAAAAAAGTATTTACTTTTGATGACCAGTTAACTTTCGCAAAACTTTCTGGAGACTATAACCCCTTACATTTAGATGAAGTATTAGCACGTAGATTGTTATTCGGTTCACCAATTGTACATGGTGTCCATTTATTGCTATGGAGTTTAGATTGTTGGTTAAATAATAGTTCTCAACTAATTGAATTTAAATCAATCAAAGCCTCTTTTTTAAAACCATTAAATGTGGGTGAAAAAGTTAGTTTATCATGGGAAAGCAATAATGAAAATTCTGTAAGAATGAAATTGATAGCTGATAATGTAATTTTATCAATATTTGAATTTAAGTGGCATCAATCAGAAGAACAAAATCTTGGTAATATAAAAAAACATTATCCCAAAAAAATCAAGCCGGTGATTGTTAAAGCGTCAGAAATTGAAAATAAATCAGGTCATCTAAATTATTACCTAAATTCTGAAACTACATCTATGATGTTTCCATATTTGATAAAGTATTTTTCCACAATACAAATTTCTATTATACTTGCAACAACTCGATTGGTTGGGACAAAGTGTCCTGGTTTGAATTCTATATATTCTGAGTTGAATTTAGTTTTTAATCGAATAAAGAAAGTTACGACATTGAAGTATTTTGTTGAAAAATTTGATAAACGATTTAGTATAGTCAATATGAAACTATTAGGGCATGGATTTGACGGAAGTATAAAAGCTTTTCTTCGACCAGAAAGAAAAAAACAAAATACCTATAAGCAGATTAAAAAGGAGGTGGAAAAGGGTGAGTTCCATAATCAACGAGCATTGATTATTGGAGGATCTCGAGGTCTCGGGGAGGTGACGGCAAAACTATTAGCAGCTGGTTCTGCAGATGTCAAATTGACCTACTATAAGGGAAAAGATGATGCAGATAGAATAGTAAAAGAAATTAATTCAAATGGAGGTTCATCTGATTTTTTTCAATATAATGTAATATGTCCAGATGAAGATTTATTTTATAGAGAATTAAATAATTGGTCCCCCACCCATTTGTATTTTTTTGCAACACCATTTATATTTTCAGGTACAAAAGGCGTATTGTCACCAAATCTTTTTGATAAATTTGGTGAATATTATGTTTCTGGATTTATTAAAATAATGAATATGGTAAAACCCTTGGGATTGAAAAGTGTTTTTTACCCCTCAACAGTTGCTATTGATGAATTACCTTATAATATGGCTGAATATGTATCTGCAAAGATAGCAGGAGAAATGATTTGTAAGTATTATGAAAAGAATAATATTAATATTTATAGACCACGGCTGCCGAGATTAGATACAGACCAAACCGTAAACTTATTTCATATTCAGAATAAGAACCCAGTACCTGTTCAATTAAAACATTTAAGATTCCTTAGAGATGGCGTTCATTGAAATATAGTGAAATATTACAGGCTAACAAAAATTTAGCAATTTCATCCTCTAATGATGGATACAAGATATCTGTTTTATCAAATATCATCACTTCTAAATTAAATGAAATCTTAGAATATAAATTAAGAATTGTTGGAATCCCTGCAATTGTGAAGTCTGGAGAATACGATAATATTGTCCAAGATAGCTTAAAAATCCAAGATTCAAATGCTGTTATTATTTTTTGGGAGTTATGCAATATTATTGATGGTTTACAATCAAAAATTGAATTATTAAATGATGATGAATTAAATGCAATTATTGAAAAAATAAAATCTGAAATAGATTTTGTTATAAAGAATCTTGAGACTAAATCACTTGTACTAATCAATAAATTCACATCAATTCAATTTCGCAGCATGTTTTTCCGAAAAAACAATTTTGATGAATTAGCCGATCAATTAAATGATTACTTGAGGAAAAAAATATCTACTAATGTCAAGTTGATTGACTTGGAAAAGGTAATGTTAAATGTTGGTATCGAAAATAGTTGTGATTTTAGATACTATTATTCTTCTAAGGCACTGTATACAATTAGCTTCTTCAAAGCATATTCAGAATATATAAGTCCGTTAATTAAGTCGGTGAATGGTAAGTCTAAGAAGGCCTTAATTTTTGACTGTGATAACACTTTGTGGAAAGGAATACTAGGGGAAGATGGATTTGATAATATTGAAATGTCAGAAGTAACAAAAGATGGATCTATCTTTGCAGAAATTCAATCGATCGCACTATATTTAAACAAACAAGGGATTATAATCGGTTTATGTAGTAAAAATAATTCTGAAGATATAGCAAAGGTAATCAAGTCTCATCCTGATATGCAATTACGTGATCAATATATTTCCATAAATAAAAGTAATTGGTTGGATAAAGTTACTAATCTTAATGAAATTGCTAACGAACTAAATATTGGTTTGGATAGTATAGTATTTATAGATGATTCACCTTTTGAAGTGAATCTTATTAATCAGCACTTACCGGAAGTGACTGTGTTGCAGGTTCCTGAGAGACTTTCCCAATATCCTAATATGCTTCGAAACAATATAAATCTTTTCTACAACCTCTCTTTTACTGATGAAGATAAAAAGAAAGTTAATATGTATAAACAGCAGACGAAGAGAGTAACACATAAAAAATCTTTTACTAACATCGATGATTATCTTGCTTCATTAGATATGAAAATATCTATTCCACAAGATAACAAAAAGATTATCTCTCGAATATCACAAATGAGTCAAAAAACAAACCAATTCAATTTAACAACAAAAAGATATACTGAAACGAAAATCAGGAATTTTATTAACAACAAGTCTTCAATTGTTATAGCATTTTCTGTATCAGATAAATTTGGTGATAACGGTATAACAGGATTATGTATTATAATTATCAATGATGAGAATAAATCTGCTCATATAGATACTTTATTGATGAGTTGTAGAATTATAGGTAGGAATATCGAGTATGCATTTATTGATTACATAATTGAAAAGATTAAAATGAGTCGAGTGAAGTCTCTTACATCAAAATTTATTAAAACAAATAAAAATGATCAGGTTATTGATTTTTTTGAAAATTGCGGCTTTTCATTAATTGAATCAACTGATTCAATTAAAAATTATTCTTTAGATATAAGTACATATAAACCTAACAACATAAGTTATATAAAGGTTGTTGATGAATGAAAAAATGGAATTTCGGATAAAAAATGTTATGTCAGCGGTGTTTGAAGTACCAATTGATGATATAGATGATTTTTCATCATCTGATAATATTATGTCATGGGATTCATTAAAACATATGAATCTTATCATCGCCTTAGAAGAAGAAATGGAATTAGATTTTAGTGAAAATGAAATTCTTAGAATGACAAATTATAAAATAATAAAAAAAATAATTGATTCTATAGAAGAAACCTAAATTTCATAACATAATTTTATGAATTATAAGATATCTACAATAAAGAAAACTGATAGTCATTCTATATGCAAACTATATGAAGAGGCTTTTTCTCAACCAATGTGCAAAGCTGATAGTCAATCAATTTTTTTGTGGTTTTATTTTAATAATTTATATAATAAAAACTATTGTATGAAGCTTGAGAATGGAAATGAATTATTGTCATATTGGGGATTTATTCCATTAGATTGTATAATTGAAGGTAAAATACTTAAAGGTAGTTTATCATTTCAATTGGCAAGCAAGAAAGAAATCTTAGGGTCGACATTTCTTTTATGGAAAAAGATTAATAAAGAATTAATCAGTGATAATGTAGCACTGAATTTTACAATTAATCATGAAAATTCGTTCTTGTTGCTTAAAAAACTAGGTTGGACAGTAATAAATAGTCCTATACTCATTAAAATGCTCCATCCATTTTTATTAATTAATGATTTAATAATTAGTAAAATTAAGATTAAGCTAATAGCTAACTTTTTTAATACAATTTTTTTATTGTTAGATTATATATTATCAAAATTTATTTTATTTTTCGAAAAAAAGTGTGAGAATGTAATTTCGGTTAACTCTTTTTCTAATAATTATAATGACATATGGATTCAGATGTGCAAATCAATAGACTATGGAGTTTGTTTAGACTATAATTATGTGAATTGGAGATACAAAAATAAACCTAATAATAACTATCGCATTTTATCGTATATAAGTAACGGTAAAGTAGTAGGTTATTTAATTTATAGTGTGGAAAATGATTTTGGGACATCTATTGGGTACATAATGGATATAATTGTAAACCCAAATAATAAGATTGTTATTGATTCATTAATAAATTATACAAAAAAAGAACTATTTCGAAAAAAAGTAAGAATAATAAGTGCTTTATCCTTCAATAAAAATATCTTTTATCACAATTTTAAAAGTGCAGGCTTAAAAAATCTTCCAAATAAACTACTACCACATAAAAGTTACTTTAGTGTGTTTAATAATATAATAAATAATAATTTTGAAATAAATCAATGGCATATAAGCTGGGGGAATCACGATAATCATTAATATGAATAAATTAGCAATTTTATCAATGGATATAGAAGACTGGTATCATTTAGATTACTTTAATACCTCAAAGTGTGATAAAAATTATTCATTATTGGATGGTATTAATAATTATTGTGAATTATTACAAAAATATAATATTCCATCCAGTTTCTTTGTTTTGGGTGAAATAGCGAAATCAATAAGTTCAACATTAAATGAAATTGTAAGCAGTGGTAATGATATTGGTTCTCATAGCTGGAATCATACTCGACCAATGACAATTTCAACAACGGAATTTTTTGATGATATAATAAAATCAAAAAAATCTTTGGAGGATTTAATTGGAATTGAAATTGAAGGATTTAGAGCACCATGCTTCAGTATAGATCGCACAAGGCTTAATGAAGTACGAAAAGCCGGTTTTTCGTATGATTCAAGCAGAATAGATTTCAGCACACACCCACTTTATGAAACAATCAATATGAAGGGGTATGAACTCCTCATGAATAATATTTATAAATTAGATAATTTTTTTGAATTTCAAGTAAGTACAAATTCAGTATATGGAAAAAATATACCTATTTCAGGTGGAGGGTACCTACGTCTTTTACCCTGGTTTGTTTCCAAAAAATTAATTAATCCATATCTTGATAGAAGTGAATTATATACATTATATATACACCCATTCGAACTTTCTTCTAGGTCTAATCCGTCATTTCCAAAAACAACAAAATTACATAATCGATTACGTTTTGGGATAGGCCGCTCAACTGTTGCAGAAAAATTGTCAAGACTAATTTATTTACTAAAAGATCATGGCTATAGATTCACAACTTTTTCGCTGCTTAGGAAAGAACTATTAGGGCAAAATACTAAATCCTAACCTGATGGCTGTTAGTAATCGAGTTCTTATTACCGGCATTATTATTTAACATCTGTAGCAGCTATTGCTCTATTTACAATTAGAATAAAAAACTTATGGAAAGAGTGTTGGTAACCGGTAGTTCAGGCTTTGTTGGTGGATATATTGTTGATTCGCTGAAGAATTCGGGGTATTCTGTCCTAGGGGTAGATAAATTAAGCAAGATGGGGTACACAGATGTGGTTATGGACTTATCTGATCCAGATGTTGTAACTAAATTAAAAAGCATGGTATGTGATTGCTCAGCAATAATCCATTCTGCAGCTATATGTGATTTAAAGGGTGATTCTAGTGAATACTATTATGTAAACGTTAAAATAAACCGAAATATTGAGATTCTTAAATATCATTTAAAAGGGGGGCAAAAATTAATTTTCTTAAGTTCAATGTTAGCAGACCCTAATGAGTACAATGGAGCTGTAAATCGAGCCGTAAAATTCTACGGGGAGTCTAAATACAAATGTGAGCAGGAATTGTTGGCTGGAAACACGGATGGACTTATTATTCTCCGTCCCACTAGTGTGTGGGGCTATGGAAGTTCAAATTATGATGAATTTTTTCTAAGGGTTAGACAGGGTCTTTTTCGATTAACAGATTGGTCATATCCTAAAAAGCCGTTTGTTTATGTGGAAAATTTGACAAAAATAATTTTATGGCTACTGGAAAAGGAGGCTAGGTCAAAAATTTTAGTTGCTTGTGATTATCATTTGAGTGTTGAAGATTTGTATTTGGCATATATAGCTAATGTTAAGGTTAGGTTTGCTCATATAAAAATCAATAAGAATTTTATTCTAATCGCGGCGAAAATTGGGGACATGGTCAAAGATATTGGTATTAATTTTCCTATCACGACTTTCAGATTGCAAAATATGTTGAAAGAGAGAATTGTGGATAATAACTGGATTGCTGAAAATGATATATCACTATTACCTTTAGAAGAATGTATGAAAGAATATTCTGAGTACGAAAAAAGATCTAAGTAAGTTTAGCTCAAGTTATATACATAAGAAATCGTTTTTGACGAGGGCGTTGTGGTATCTCGTAAATCACATTATTTTTAAGTCAAATTTTTTTAACCTTAATGGTGTAAAAATTTTTCTTTTGAGGGCTTTTGGAGCACAAGTTGGAAAAGGTGCAGTAATCAAACCTAATGTTAATATAAAATACCCTTGGAATCTGCGACTAGGGGACAATGTATGGATAGGCGAATGCTGTTGGATAGATAATTTAGGTTTTGTAGATATTGGTTCTAATTCAAATTTGTCTCAAGGTGCAATGATATTGACTGGCAGTCATGACTTAAAGAAAGAATCATTCGATCTAATTGTTAGAAACGTATTTATCGGAGAAAGGTGTTGGCTTACTTCTAAAAGTATTGTGTCACCAGGAGCGAGGCTTTTTGATGGTACGATTGTTTCACCGGGCAGTGTAGTATATGGGGAAACTAAGAGTAATTCGATTTATCGGGGTAATCCTGCAACAAGTTATAAAGACCTTCACTGAGAGTTTATTTAATAACACCGCATTTTTTACCCAATATACAATATGGCGGAATTGTAACTGCAACTTATTCATTAGCTGAAAACTTAAAAACCGACATAGAGATAGTTGTCTGTACCCGAGACTTAGGTGAATTAAAGGATATGTCATATGCAGTTAAACGGACTAATAGCACATTTCATTTACTCTGTACATTATCGAAAAACAGTAAGGATAGTATTTATCATGTAAATGGATTATTTGACTTTAAATATAATATTATACCGTTGATATTTTTGGGTATGTTGGGAAGACGAATAGTTGTAAGCCCGCGTGGAATGTTGGATTCTAGTGCTTTATTGAAAAACAACGAGCTTAAGCGATTTATAATATTTTTATATAGAAATATTAAAAAAATAATATGGCATGTGTCGAGTTTTAAAGAATACGCTGATGTAAGTAAACACATAAAGCAGGGTATAATTCACGAAATACCTGAATTAATTATTAGGAGCTCTAGTATTAAGAATCATCATTTTCCAAGAGAAAAAGGATATGCAATACATGTTGGTAGAATTCATAAGGTCAAAAATCAGATCGCTACGGTTCTACAGTATCACAAGATTAAAAGTATGTTTTCGTCATTATATATCTTAGGTCCAATTGAGGATCAAGCTTACTTAAATGAGGTGATAAATTTAATTAAAGAATTAAAGATAGAAGAGCAAGTTGTTTTTCTCGGAGAATGTGATCCAGAGGAAACTAGAAGATATATCGCAAATGCTAGCTTATCTTTCCAGATAAGTGAATTTGAAAGTTTTGGACATGTTATTGCTGAAAGCATAATGAACAATACCCCTGTAATCATATCGAAAAACACACCTTGGGGAGATTTGGCGAAGTATTCCATTGGAATAGTTTTGGAAGACCCAATGAATGAATTAGATAATAATCAAGTTCAGAAGTTGATTGATTCGGACAAATCTTTATTTGTTCAGTATATTGACCAGTCTGAATTATTAAAAAATCCCAAGGGGAAATATATAAATTTGTATAAAAATCATGCTGGAATTAATTAGTTATTTAAGAAATCGAGGTAAGATTATTTATTTTCAATTTTAACTTGATAGCGGGAAAACGATAAAATGATCAATAAAATAGCACTAATTAGCGGAGTAACAGGTCAAGATGGGTCTTATCTGGCTGACCTATTATTAGAAAAAAATTACGAAGTTCACGGCATTATTCGACGCAGCAGTTCTTTTAATACTGGTCGAATAGATCACATAATCAAAGCTGAAAAATATAAAAATAAGTTTTTTTTCTGTCATGGTGATGTTACCGACGCCAGTAATTTGAACCGCTTGCTTGAAAAAATTCAACCGGACGAAATATATAATCTAGCAGCTCAGAGTCATGTGAAAGTTTCTTTTGAAATTCCAGATTATACTGCACAGGTAGATGCTTTGGGTACATTGCGTTTTTTGGATGCAATAAGAGAAACTGGATTAAAAACAAAATTTTATCAGGCCTCAACAAGTGAACTCTATGGTAAAGCGCAGGAAGTTCCACAGAATGAAAAAACACCTTTTTATCCACGCTCACCATATGGCGTAGCTAAGCTTTATGGTTATTGGATCATTGTCAATTACCGAGAGGCCTACAATCTTTTTGCCTGTAATGGAATTTTATTTAACCATGAATCTCCCAAACGTGGGGAAACATTTGTAACACGTAAAATCACACGTGCTGCCGCTAGGATTAAAGAAGGTATTCAAGACACACTTATCTTAGGTAATTTAAATGCTAAGCGTGACTGGGGTTATGCCCCTGAATATGTGGAAGGAATGTGGCGCATACTTCAGCAGAGTAAACCAGATGATTATATTCTTGCCACCGGAGTAAATCATACAATCAGAGAATTTGCTGAATTGGCATTTAGAGAATTAGATATAGTTATTGAATGGCGGGGCAGTGATGGAGATGAAATTGGCGTCGATACTAAAACTGGTAAGAAAATTATTGGGATTGATAAAAAATATTACCGTCCAACTGAAGTGAATCAATTACTTGGTGACCCAACTAAAGCGAAAGAAAAACTTGGCTGGCAACCTAAAATCAATTTTCAAGAACTGGTAAAAATTATGGTTCATGCTGATTGGAAAAAAGTGAAAAAACGTGGTTATTAATATTTGAATAATAATTCTAAAATTTATATTGCTGGCCATACAGGCATGGTTGGCTCAGCTATTGTCAGAAAACTTCAATGCGAAGGGTATGATAACCTTGTGCTTCGTAATCGGGGGGAATTAGATTTAATAAATCAAAAAGATGTGAATCATTTTTTCCAATCCGAAAAACCGGAATTTGTTTTTGTTGCTGCTGCCAGAGTAGGAGGTATTCTTGCTAATAATACCTATCGCGGTCAATTCTTATATGAGAATCTTATGATCCAAAGCAATATTATTAATACTGCATTTCAAAATTGCACTAAAAAACTTTTGTTTCTTGGGTCAGCTTGTATTTACCCAAAAAATTCTTCACAGCCAATCAAAGAAGAATACTTATTAAGTGATATACTGGAGCCCACCAATGAGCCCTATGCTATTGCCAAAATAGCAGGAGTTAAACTATGTGAGAGCTATTACTACCAGTATGGATCTAATTTTATCTCGGTGATGCCCAATAATTTATATGGCCCAAATGATAATTTTGATTTACAAACATCTCATGTACTACCTGCATTGATCAGAAAGGTTCATGAAGCAAAAATGAATATTGATAACAAAATAGAAATTTGGGGAACGGGAAAACCAAAGCGAGAGTTCTTATATGTTGATGATTTAGCAGAGGCCTGTATTTTCTTAATGAAAAATCTGGATGCAAAGGAATTATATAGCAAAGATATTTCTCATATTAACATTGGTTCAGGTGAGGAAATTTCAATTGAAAATCTGGCGATAATGATTCAAAATATTATCGGTTTTAATGGTGAATTGGAATTCAATACAAAATATCCTGATGGAATGCCACGTAAGTTACTTGACATAGCTATAATCAAAAAATTAGGGTGGAAGTCAAAAACTAATTTGGAAGTTGGGTTGCAGAAAACATACAATTGGTTTGTTAACCATTATAATCATCATAATTGAAAGTATCTTTAATTACCGTATGTTTTAATTCTGAAAAAACTATCAGGGATACTATAGAATCAGTTATAGGTCAAAATTATCCTGATATTGAATATATTATAGTTGATGGAAAATCTCAGGATAAAACCTTATCAATAATAGAATCATATCATAAATCAATCAAAAAACTAATTTCCGAAGAAGATCATGGTCTGTATGATGCCATGAACAAAGGCATTACTTTTGCCTCTGGCGATTTGATAGGAATACTAAATTCGGACGATGTTTTTACTGATGAGAATGTCGTATCAACCATGGCTGACGTATTTACCAAAAACCAAGTTGATGTAGCATGGGGTGATGTGGTTGTTATTAACAAAAGAAACAGGATTAGGCGATTATATAGCGGGAGCAATATATCTCCATCAAGTTTTGATTATGGTGTTATGCCTCCTCACCCGTCAGTATTTATAAAAAAAGATTGTTATGAAAAATTTGGTTATTTCAACATAAAGTATAAAATAGCATCAGATTATGATCTATTATTTAGATTTCTCAAATTAAATGAATTAAAATATTATTATTTACCAAAAGTATTGGTAAAAATGAAAACAGGTGGTATATCAAATAAAAGTATTTTTAGTGTTTTAGAATTAAATAAAGAGATATATGAAATTCACCGGTCTAATGGAATCCCTATAAGTGTTATTAATTTGATGAAGAAAATACCTAGAAGAATGAGAGAATTAAAGGATCATATTGAAAATACTTATAGTAGGCGGTAAGGGTTTTATTGGTTCTCATTTATTTTCTCAATTAGAGAAACAAGCATCTGTTACTTGTATTGATAATATAAATGATCCAATTGAAAAAGATTTCATCAATGTTGATTTAACTAATATTAATCAGGTAATTAACTTTGCTGTTAACTGTGATAATTTTGATGTACTTATTTTTCTAGTGGGTATTGCTTATGCTAAAGGTAAAGGCAAAGATTTAACCAATTTCAAGAATGTAAATTACCAAACTCTCGTAAACCTCCTTTCTGCTCTTGATAATAATAATAAGATTCCTGAAAAGATAATGTTCACCAGTACAATCTCGGTCTATGGTGAGCGATACGATCAAAAATTATACAACGAAAACTTAGAGCCGTGCCCTTTTAGCCCCTACGCTGTTACCAAACATAAAGCAGAACAGTATCTGTTAGATGGATATCCCAATAAATCTTGGATATTGCGCTCTGCGCCCATTTATTCTGCTGATTTTCTGTTACATATTAATCTACGTACAAAGATTTCTAATTGGTTTTTTAAAGTGGGGGATGGAAAAACTAGATTATCATTGTGCAATATTGAAAATATAAAAACTGCAATCGAAGGAATTTTAAATGAAAAAGTTCCTGCTGATATCTACAATATATCTGATAATGAACCTTATATGTACAGAGAATTACTAGAATGGCAGCATGCTACTTTTACTGTTAGGATACCTAAAATTATTGTAAAAACATTATATAAATTTGGAAAAATATTCGCGAATATTTTTCTTCAAGAGAATACTGTCAAGTTGTTAACTGATAACATCTATCCGAGTAAAAAAATTAGAGCATTTATTGAATTACCACACACACTTAAGGACGTACAACCAAATATGAAAGATGCCCAGTGAATGTTCTAGATTTAATTGGTAGAAAAAAAGAATTATTTAGCGAGGACATATCTGAATACAATCATGAGTTAGCAAATATAATTGAAAATAATTCATTCTTGGTTTTGGGAGCCGCAGGTTCAATAGGCCAAGCCTTATCGAAAGAAATTTTTAGACGAAATCCTAAAAAACTTCATGTGATTGATATAAGTGAAAATAATTTAGTAGAGCTGGTTCGAGATATAAGAAGTTCTAGTGGTTATATTAAAGGTGAATTCAAAACATTTGCTTTGGATATAGGATCCATAGAATTCGATCAATACGTAAAAAGCACTGGCCAATTTGACTATATTTTTAATCTGTCTGCTTTGAAACATGTTCGGAGTGAAAGTGATCCCTTTACCCTCATGCGCATGATTAATGTAAATATTCTAAATACAATAAAAACTATTGATCAATCATTGAAGTTTCTGGGAGGAAAAAAATATTTTTGCGTATCTACTGATAAAGCAACAAATCCAGTAAACATGATGGGCGCTTCCAAGAGAATCATGGAAATGTTTTTGATGCAGAAAAGTTCAAATATTGATATTTCTACAGCCCGCTTTGCCAATGTTGCTTTTTCTGATGGAAGTTTATTGTACGGTTTTAATCAGCGAATTCAAAAGAAACAACCTCTTTCTGCGCCATTCGATGTAAAACGGTACTTCGTTACTGAAAAAGAAGCAGGCAAATTATGCCTCCTTTCCGGATTGTTGGGTAATAATAGAGAAATATTTTTTCCAAAGTTGAGTTCTGAATTAAAATTAATTTCCTTCGATCAAATTGCAATTAAATTTTTAAATCAGTTTGGGTATGAACCTGTCATATGTAAAACAGAGGAAAAAGCCAGAAAAAGTGTTAAGGACTTAAGTAAAGAAGGTAAATGGCCTTGCTATTTTTTTAAGAGCGATACAACGGGGGAGAAAGATTTTGAAGAATTTTTTACACAGGATGAGGAGGTCAATCTAGATTGTTTTGTAAATATTGGTGTCATAAAAAGTGAGTTAGAATTCGATAAAGAAAAATTAAACTATTTTTTAAAGGAAATTGAAAACATTAAAGCGCAAGATAAATTGGATAAAGAAAAGATTGTTATACTGTTTAATAAAATGGTACCAAACTTTATGCATCTTGAAACCAATAAATACCTTGATGATAAAATGTAATGTTAAAACGGTTTCTTGATATAATTTTATCCTTTATTGCTATTTTAATATTGTCTCCATTACTTATTCCTGTTATGGTAATTTTAAAATTTACTGGAGAAGGATATATCTTCTACAAGCAAGAACGTATAGGTCATCATGGTGAACCTTTTAATTTATTAAAATTAGCTACTATGTTTAAGAATAGTCCGAATATGCAAGGCGGCAATATTACTACAAAAAATGACCCTCGCATTCTTCCATTTGGTAAATTTCTTCGAAAATACAAAATCAATGAACTACCGCAGATAATTAATGTTTTGATAGGGGATATGAGCATTATTGGCCGAAGGCCAACAGTAAGTGAGCATTATAATTTTTACAGTGAAGATGTTAAAAAAATTATATCCAAATTTAAACCCGGTTTGAGCGGTGTATCTTCAATAGTGTTTCGAAACGAAGAGATTTTTTTTACCGGTTTAAGTCCTGAAGAAAATAAAAAAATTTATCGGAATAAGATTGTTCCTTTCAAAAGCGAATTAGAATTATGGTATTGTGAGAACCCATCAATCATTGTCGACATCCTCTTAATAATTATAACGATTTTATCTGTCGTCAAACCATCATCAAATTTGCACAATTATTTTTTTAAAGATCTACCAAAACATCCATTGTTTAATCCAGCATAATTGAATATAAGAGTGTGAAATAATTTGTTTATGATTTCTTCCCCTATTTTATTACTCTCAGGTTCCCTACTACTTATTGTAATAATATTAAAGCTTCTTGGGCGGAAATACGCACTGGACCATCCTAATATTCGTAAGCAGCATATGGGTGATGTACCCCAAATAGGCGGCCTCGTTTTTGGCCCGCTCTTACTTTTTGTAGCATGGTGGTCAAGTTTGGTGCCACAATGGTACATAGTGGGTGGGATAGTCTCAATCTTTTTAGGTACAGTTGATGATAATCGTCATGTCCCTTGGCAAATTAAATTTTCTGTTCAATTGGCTCTTGTCGCATATATATCAATGCTTTTTTGGGGTCGTTTTGATACAATCACTTTTTATAATCTATCATTTTCTATATCACAGCTTGGGCTTCTCGTGATTTTTCTTATCTGGTTCATCGGTATTTACAATGCCGTAAACCTTTTAGATGGCCTCGACGGTCTCGCCGGTGGATTTGTATTACTTTTATGTTTGGGATTAGAATTATCTGGATCAAACGATTTTTTCCAGTTGAACCTTTTCTTTGTAGTTTTTCTCCTTGGCTTTCTGGTATTTAACCAACGCCCGGCCAAACTTTTTATGGGGGATGCTGGTAGCCTTTTTCTTGGGTTTCACATAGCTGTACTTCCCTTGCTATTTTTAGAGAGCACCCCTTTTGTAAAGACTCTAAGTATAACACCGTTCGTCCTTTTGGTTTCTTACCTTGTCGCAGATACCTCCCGCGTCTTTTTTACGCGATTGGCTGACAACAAAAGTCCCATGACTGCCGACACAATCCATTTCCACTATCTCATTCTACAACAAAGCGGAAGTTACTTGGTATCAATCGGATCCATTCTAATGATCACATTACTTTCCGTAATTGGAGCAGTAATGAGTTTTCATTTAGAATTATCAACAAACATGATGATTCTCCATTTAGCATTACTACTATTTTTTATTCTCACTCCCCCAGTCCAAACTTATGTGCCCATTATTACCAATGCAATAGGCCCCTTGTATAAATGGCAAAAGGTTAAACAGGTAACATCTCCATTATTGCTCAGAACAATGTTCATGGCTGCATTACTAATTGGATTAATCACGTCCCTCTGTTTTTATTCCAATCTAAGTATTATTACCTGGCAGCATGGTTTGGCAGTCATATTGTTGCTTATTTTTATCTTTTTATATCGAAAGGATAAAATGTCTATGTATGCTATTCAACTGGGACTAGTATTATTTTTTGCTGAAATATATTGGAATTGCGAATTGGGGACTTTCATAAAATTATTTACAACTTTTTTACTTATATCATATTTTGTTTTTACGTTAGAAAAGCGCACCGGCTGTAATATCAGCAAATTTTCCACCCTGGATTTATTGACGATTCTCACCACGCTCGGTGGTATTACCCTTGCTTTGCTGGGTTTTCTTGTTTCAATCTGGTTTTTCCTTACAATGTTCTCTCTTTGGTTTGGTACCTCTTTCATCCTCCGCCGCACCATTTTTACCCAGTAATTAGTTTACGAATATAAAGGATATTTTATTTTCACCCAATTCCCATGACCACCCCTGTACAAACTGCCTTACTTAAATTTTATATCTACGCTATATGTGGGCAAAAAAAAGCTGTCTGGGTTCCACGTCGCTGGGTGAAACCCTCCAATGCCAATCGAAATGCTCTCAATTATTTCAGATTGAATGGAGGTTTTATATGCGAATGCTATATCAAATGTTAAACCATAATTCTCACTTGATTCATAATTACGAACATTAACGACACTTCCGCCGATGCTAATTTTATCTGTAATTTTTCCTGTGTAAAGCAATTGAGGGGAAAAAATGTGTGTCCATGTCTCATCAAATCGTTTTCTGATACCAACAGCTGATGCCAAATCAATTCTTTTTGACTTATAAAACTGGTAGAAAATACCGCCATACCATGTATGATAAGGTCCTTTCTGCCTTGAGATATACCCATGAAGGTCAAAACGATCAGTGAGACCATAACTCATAACGCCATAAGTCTGTCCGAAATCAAACCGGTCAAAAGGATTCCATGTCAGATCCAATTGGAACTTTCCTTTTCCCGTTGCAGTTCCATTATCATATCCCCCGGATCCCCAAACCAAGCAAGGCAGTAGCAATAAAGCAATAAGTATTATTTTTCTCATGAATAATCTAAAATTACCAGAAACATCTTTTATTTTAATCAAATGAATATTTTAAATCTGATTTCTGACTTTATATAGTGTATAAATTACGAACTATATACTATCTACTAATAAATCTTAACTTTTTATATAATAATCATGAAATTTCAATTTAAATCCCGTATAATAATACTTATTTTTTGTCACTTGATACTTGCGAATGCGAATTGGCTTCTGGCGCAGACCCATATGCCTGCAGATCCCTATTACTTATTGTTTAACGAAAAGGCCCAATTTGATGGTAAGCTACCAATGCAGTCTAATTTTTTTCGCCCAATTTATTTTAATACTGATTCAACATCATTTTCCTTTATTATAAGAAGCGAAACTTATTACAATGATAATGCACCGAATCAAGAAAATATGGATGTACGCTATTTTTCAAAGGGGTTAGGTAGTTTTAAATCAATTCAACTGGCCTTTAATAGTCCTTATTTTTCGTTTATGGCAGAACCCTATATTATGCCAAACAGGTTTTTATCTGTCAAAGGAATAAGTCGCGTTGGATGGGAAGGACCCTTCTCGGTGTTGAATGATCAGCCTTTGTCTGGCGAACAAAGATCACTAAATAGCGGTATTAGAAATCTATTAGCCGCTGTTCACTACAAGGGAATTGGTTTTGGTTGGCATGCGGGTAATCGCTGGTGGGGTCCTAGCATTCATACCAGCTTGCAAATGACTAATAATACGATACCTATTCCTGCTCAAATCATTGGAACTGTTCAAGAAATCCGTATCGGGTCCTTCGGGCTTTTTGGTCTTTATACTTTTTCTCGTATAAATGACAAAACAGGTATTGAGGCAAAATATTATACTTCCCTCAACGGTCAACTGACTTGGTACGGACCTATGATAATTTCTGTTGGTTTTAGCAGGAACTATCTAACGGGAGGTGTATTGAGCGGTGGTTATGAATGGACAGAAAAGGATGCCCGGAATATTGTATTTGAGGGTGTTTTTATTTCAAATTTGATTGATAAAGAATATACTGTAGGTGGCCATGATGTTTGGGATCAGACCCTGTCAGGATATTTTTCTGTTATTTTTCCAAAAAGAGGTTTAAAAATTTACACCGAATTCGGTTTCAATGATAACCGCATGTATTTTGCTGATTTTTTGTCTCAGCCTGATCATGGGATGGCAACTATTTTTGGTATAAGGGATTATGGCATAAAAGGATATAAAGAATTGACGTGGGGATTTGAATGGACAAATCTTATGATTACCTATACGTCAAGACATAGGCCGACTGGACCAGGTACGTGGTTTGTAAATCCTCTTTATGATTATTCATCATATTATGGTCGTCGGTGGAGTGCCCATTCAGGTACAGATTCCGACGACTGGTACTTTTATGCAGGATATATATCTAATAAGTTCATGTTTATTCCAGCTATTAACTACGAGCGTCATGGCATAGTCTCTCACCGTCCTGCCGAGGTCAAAATGGAATTTCGCTTGGATACCCGTTATCAATATAAAGATATTTGGTTTGGAATCTATTTTGAGAAACAGTTTGAAGCTTTTTTGGGGTTTCCTGATTATTTTTATGTTGATTCCCAAGGATCCCCTACAAGATTCTCTCTACGAGAAAAACTAGCGAATACAAGAAAAACGAACACAATAATAATATCTATATCAAAAAGTTTTCATTATTAGTATTTTCGATTTATTCGAATATTATTTATATTAAAACGAAAATTATGGGGATATATGCTTAAAATAATCCGAATATTATTCATCTTATCCTTGGGGAGCCTTTTATTAAGTCAAACCACCGAGGACCTAAAGAGATTTATGGATACCTATGATAAATTGAAAGTGGATCAACAAGCCAACGAGGTAGTTAAAAAAGGTATCGAATCAGAAAAAGATCCCACTGAGGGACCCGTTCGTCTGTTAATAGATCCGGGAGATATGACAAAATATTACAATGAAAAAATGAATGTTATTAAAAAAGATTTACAACAGTTAAATCAATTATTAATTTCAGCAGACAGTATCCCACCCCTTGCGCATTTTGGTTACAATTATTTTTCACTGAGAGATTCAATACAATTCATTGATAATGCTAATGTAAGCTCAAATTATATTTTAGGTTATGGGGATGAAGTAATTATTTCTATTTGGGGACAAGCTGAGCAGCACGATCGGCAAACCTTAGAGCGGGATGGTACAGTATTTATTGAAAATGTGGGTCTATTATATCTGGGAGGGAAAACACAAAGCCAAGCAAAATCATACATTCGGGATAGGTTCAGCAAAGTTTATGCTACTCTCAATTCCAATCCACCTTTAACCTATTTAGAATTTTCTATTGGTAAAATAAAAAATATTAATATTACGGTTTCCGGCCATGTGCAGTTCCCTGGTAATTATGTTGTCAACCCTTCCATCAGTATATCCAATATTTTGATTTTATCAGGCGGGATTACCAAAAAAGGAACCTTAAGAAATATTTTGTTGCAGCGCGGCGATGTATTTGTTGATACACTCGACCTTTATCCCTTAATAACAGGTGTTGGACTAACAAAACAAGTTACTATATCTGAAAGTGATATCATTGTGGTACCGGCAAGAGGAGAGACCGTCGCTGTAACTGGAGATGTATTAAACCCTGCTTATTTTGAAGTTAACCCAGAAGACAATATCTTATCTTTACTCCGATATGCTGGTGTGGGTAATTACAAAGCAAACAAGCAGGCTATCATTGCCCGACCTGGTGCCTCTAATTTATACGTGTCTAAATCAGATTTTGATAAAACCTTACTGTTTCATCGCGACAGTCTTATTATACCGCTAGATTATTACCCTATAAAATCAATTTCAATATCTGTAACGAATCATCCAGTAATCCATATTCCTTGGATTCATAATTTATCATTCAATCAGATTATCAGCATTGTAAATGTTGATTCAAGTAATGTGAGTGGTGTTGAATTAATCAGGCGATCTTTGAAAGATAACAATCAAAAGCCTCATCCATTTGATCCAACTCAAAATAAAGATTTTATATTTTTTCCAGATGATCACGTGTCTATTCATCTTTTTGAAAAATTCACAGCTACCAAAACAGTAATTGTGAGGGGAGAAGTCAATTACCCTGGTACCTACCCTTTAATTAATCATAAAGAGTCTTTGAATTCTATTCTCAACCGTGCAGGAGGTCTCCAGGGTGGTCCCACGGCCATAAATAATGTAATCATCAAACGAGATACGCTGTTGTTTGGTTCACAAAGCGGTGAATTGCTCCTGTCACCAGGCGATACTGTGATTGCCAGGCCCTTAACAGGAACCATCCAGGTTAAAGGGGAAGTGCATAATCCTGGCAATTTTGAATGGTCAGCCAATATCACAGCCAAAGACTACCTCAGTTTTGCAGGTGGTCTAACATCTATTGGTGATAAAAAACATATAGTTTACATAACACCCTACGGGGAGGCATCCCGGATTAGTTCCCGCAGCAATGTCTCTATTTTGCCCGGCAGTATAATCCGCGTGAGTGAAAAGCCTCTTTCTGAGCGATCTGTTAAACCAGATCGGGTTCAGCAGATCAGCAGCCTTGTAACTTCTTTAGTTAGTATTGCGATTTTGGCTAATACAACAAACAAATAATCAGATTTCATTGAAAATCTTAAGATACAGTACCATATTATTTCTGTTTATTTCATGTGAAGATATTGGTAAAGGATATAAGTGGTCTAACATCTATTCAGGTTTTTCAAGGAATTACGGGACCATGGGGTATGATTATGGATGGAATGCTACATATTCACCCTTTGATGAAGGAATCGTCGTAGTGGGAAAACAGTCCCCTCAGATAAATGGTCAATCAGACTTTTGGGTCATTAAGACCGATAGTCGCGGTTTGTTGGAATGGGAAAAAATCTTTGGTGGCGCTGGGAATGAGGAAGGGTATGATGCCATTGCAACTTCCAATGGAGGTTTTTTATTGGTGGGCTATACCTGGTCCCATGGCAATGAACAACAGATTTATGCTATTAAAACCGATTTCCACGGCAATACAGAATGGGAGAAAACATACGGTGGCAGCATGTGGGAAATTGGCTATGCAGTTATCGAGGTGGCTGGCGGCGGATATGTTATTGCAGGATTCAGCAATAGCCCTGGTATTTCTTCAGGCAATACGGATATGTATTTGGTAAAAATAGATACACAAGGAGAGGTAGTGTGGCAAAAGAGCTATGGCAACCAAGGCTTTCCAAACCATGAATGGGCCTATGATATTATCCAAACATTGGATGAAGGATATATAATTGTAGGCGCCAGAGATCGATATGCAAGCGGATCGTTAAATGCACTTGTCATCCGTACAGATAAAGCAGGAAACGTCATTTGGGAGAAGGAATTTTTAGATGAGAATCAAGTCTCTGAAGCTATATATAGTATTTCCTCATCGACCGATGGCACTTTTTATTTATGTTCTTCCTTGAATTCAATAGCTTCACCAGATATCTACCAACCCAGAATAATCAAAATGGATGGATCAGGCAATATTGATTGGCAGCGCAAATTCAATAGTAACAGCAGAAAGTACCATCAATTCAGAGCAACCGTTACCCAGTTGGGGGAAATTATTATTGTTGGTTCTTCGGCACAGCAATTAGCCACAGGACATAAAGAAGATGCCTTTATGACGAAAATTGACTCAAAAGGTAATATCATTTGGACTTATCCCTATGGTACGGCCGATCATGATGACTGGGGCTGGTCTGTTTTTGAAACACCGAAAAGTAATCTAGTATTTGTTGGTTCAACAAAATCCTATGGTGCCAGTCTCTTTGATATATATTTGGTTGGTACCAATGCAGATGGTATTGCACAATAAATAAACCCATGGTAAATAAAAGTCACACAGCAGAAAAGGTAGTGTTAGAAGTGATGCGCCATTTTGGGTACAGGCGAAACTATCAGGTGGCCAAATATTTTGATGTGACGCCTCAGACCCTTTCTGGTTGGATTAAAACGGGGGAAATACCACCCAAGCATATGATGAAATACACCACAGAGATTCTAAATGTCCCAGCCAATAAATTATCATCTTTTGATGGACAGTCTACACTTAATGCTGGCCAAATAACACAGATTGATATGGGATTGAATACACAAAAATTTTCATGGGTTCGTACTAAATCGATATTAAGTCAATATACTAAAACTTTGATTGGGCTACCGTTTTCATCTATAATGTTGATGGCTGTTTACGTATTTTGGATTGCTGATCCCGTATATACCTCTGTTTCAAAAGTATTACCCGTGTCTGAAGATGGCAGCACTAGTTCCAACGGTTTTTCCAGTGTTGCTGCTCAGTTGGGGGTCAATATTCCTTTATCTATGGGTGGTACAGTACCTTGGGATGAAATATATCCTGAAATCGTGCAGAGCAGTGATTTACTGGCGACACTTCTTGAAGGAATGTATATCACAGAAAAATATGGTGAAAAACTGCTAAAAGAAATCTTATTTAGTGAGCATGGGTTAACTAAGTATCCGGAGAAGGAGTGGTTCAATCGGGCGATTACAGAATTGCGTAAAATGATTAAGATTTCAAAAGATCGCCTATCTCCTGTTGTTACACTAGAAATAGAGGCATTTGAACCACAGTTTGCTGCAGAATTATCTAAAAACCTAATCCAAGAATCAGGCCAGATTCAGAGTCAGTTAAAAACCAATCGGGTACGGCAAAAACGCCTTTTTATTGAAGAAAGATTGACCGAAGTTTCAAGTGAAATGAAAAAAATGGAAAAGGAACTACGAGAGTTCAGGGAATACAACCGCAATTTATCTTCATCTCCATCTTTGGAAATGAGGGTACAGGAAATGGGGCGAGAAGTAGATCTCCAAAATAGTCTTTATGTTACTTTAAAAACACAGTATGAAAAAGCTAAAATTGATGAGGTTGAAAGGGATGATATGGTTCAGTTAATCGATGGCCCTAATATACCAGCCAAACTGACGCGACCTCGTCGTGGATTAAGTGTAACATTGGCTCTATTTTTTGGCATATTCCTTTCCATATTTACTATTTACTTTAAAGAGCATCTTTTGGAATCAGATTAGAATTAAAATTGATTCTTCGATTGTTGTATTAATCCAACCTTTAAAACTCACCACTAAAAAAACTAATTAGCCAGATTTGAATCAACAAATTTCATTGCATACCATTTTCAAAGAAACCTTTATGTATGGTTTGTCAAAGTTTATACCAGGTATTGCTGGGTTTTCAGCTATAATAATTTTTATTCGTTTTCTGGGTTCAGAAACATATGGTCAATACAGTTTAATATTAGCGCAGTGTAACCTATTGGTCGCGTTTTGTT